>ERZ888423.82-NODE-82-length-90578-cov-8.323785_pt1 | contig 90578 bp, 91 predicted proteins | sample MGYA00520523_ERZ888423 | MGnify/ENA primary metagenome ERZ888423 (study PRJEB32303, sample SAMEA104408611) | aquatic metagenome | biome: Brackish water; feature: Pelagic; material: water | place: Baltic Sea | collected 2014-06-08T10:24:00 | depth 30,27 m ...
GCGTAGTTCTGTGCCTTGGCAGCGCCAGCCGAGCGTGCGATCGTGCGAGCAAAGACCTGCAGCGACGTCTGGGCACGACGACCATCTATGTCACTCACGATCAGGTCGAGGCCATGACCATGGGAGATCGCGTCGCGGTGCTCCAGGCCGGGCTGCTCCAGCAGGTCGACAGCCCCGAAGCGCTCTATCGATCTCCCGTCAATGCCTTCGTGGCGTCCTTCATCGGGTCCCCGAGTATGAATATCGTCGAGACTCCCATCGTGGATGGCGGAGTGGACCTCGGCGGCATCACAGTCCCTGTCAGCCGCGAGACGCTCGCTCGTGCCTCCTCTGATCGCGTACTACTCGGCGTGCGACCAGAAGATATGCGGATAGTCGACACGGGTGCGCCCCTGCAGGTCGAACTCGTCGAGGCCCTAGGCGCTGATACCTACGTCTATGGCTCTTTGGCGACGCCGTCAGGGACAGTCCCGGTGGTGATCCGCACGCACCCTTCCGTGCGGCCAGAGCTGGGGAGCACGCTGTACGTCGCCCCATCACATGTCTACACCTTCGACACCGAGGGCGATCGCCTGCGCCTCAGTTAGGACCGGCCGAGATCCGATCAGCCCAGCGCGGAATGGCTCGCGCCACGACCGCTCCGATCAGGGCTGCAGGCACCAGCGTCCACGTGCCCATCGCGAAGCCGATGACGATGCCGAGAATGATGGCCAGCGGCCATTTCATCGGCGCTGTCGCGATGACCGATGCCACGACACCCACGATGATTGCGGCCTGCACTGAAGGCCCATCCGGCAGGGCAAGGGCGATGAGCAGACCGGATGCAGCACCGACGAACATGGCCGGGAAGAACGGACCACCGCGGAAGCCCGCTCCCAAAGATACGGCGTAGGCGAGTGACTTGAAGGCAATGATGGCGACCACCGTCGACACGCTCGTAATGGTCGGCAGCTCGGTGATTAACTCCTCACCCGACGTCAAGACGTAGAGGACGGATTCACCGGTCATGAAGGTCATCGCGATGGCGGCTGCAGCGATGACGAGGGAGGACCCCACCATGATCCCCAGATGCGGTCCAGGTCCCGCAGCGCGAGCGACGAGAGCCGCGATCAGTCGCGCGAGCGAGACCGCGACCGTGGCGATGATGGCCACGACGATGGCCCAGCCGAGTTGGGCGACCTCAATCGATTGGGGAGATCCATCCATCGACAGCGAGCCGGCCAATAGGGGCCCGACAAAGAGGGCCAGGATCGCGCCCAGCGCACCGAATCCGACGACCTTCTTGGCATCCTTCGGGTCACTGAACCGCATCCCCTTCGCAACCAGGGTGCCCACCACGGAGCCGGTCGCCACGAGGGCCACCTCCGGGCCGAGAACGACTCCGCCGAAGAGCGAGGCCAGGATGGCCAGGATCGCCCCGAGGTATTCCTTGGGGGTCATGCTGCTGACAGCGAGCCCCGCGAGCGGTGCGTGACCGGTGTCGCCGACCCGGGTGCGGATCACGTAGACGAGCACTGCGGCTAGGACAAGGACCCCGATGACGTACCAGATGGGGGTGGTCTCCCAGCCCGACGGGACCGTCTCCCACACCAGTGCGATCCCGGCGTTGACCAGTTCGAGCACGACGTATCCGAGGACGAGTCCGATCACACCCGCGATGAGCATCGCGGCGATCGGTCGACGCTTTGCGCCCGTGGCTTCTTGAGTCGACACGCTGTCAGACTATCGCCGCAGTCACGCAGAGGTCATGCGCTCTGCTGACGTTTCGTGAGAAGGATCCGATGACCTCCCCCGTCCTGCGCAACCGTCCTCCGCAACCGACACCTGGCGCCGTCTCCCGCTCAGCCCTATCCCTCGATCCGCACGACGCCACCCACGACTCCGACGTAGCCGACACCCTTGGCGGACAGGTACGCCGCCGCGTAGTTGTTGTTAAAGAGAATCCCCGTGCCGGCCAGGACGCTGTAGACCTCGCGACCGGTCCGGAAGTCGAGGGCTGACCAGTACCAGCGGTCGATCGTGCCCGGGCCGACTGGCTTCGTGTAGGTGTAGATGAGACCGGTCTTGGCCGAGAACTTCGGCACGACCGAGGGGGCTCGAACGGTGTTGTTGACCCACACGGTCTCGCAGCCTGAGTCACCCACGTCGACACGAGCCATTCCGGGGGTCGTCGATGCCCCTCCGACCGTCGCATCCAGGGAGTTGCCGAAATTGTTTTCCACGATGAGTGCATCGCCGACGGCAATGAGCGAATTCTCCGTCGCGCTTGCTCCCTCGGTGAAGACGGGCTCGGTGCAGATGTCACGGTCGCCGAGGACGACCTCATCCGTGCGGTAGACCACGACGTTTTCAGGATCGGCATTGTCGACGATGGCGACACGGTTGCCGGACATCAGTGTCGGCGTCGTTCCGGATCCAATGCTCTTCTGCCCCGGCTTGAGGATCCCATCGTTTTCGTATTCCTCGCGCCAGGTCACCCGGGGGGTGCCATCGGCCTCGGTGTCGAAGCGATAGAGCGCTGCGGTCGACACGATGTAGATGCTGCCGTCCTCATCCATGGCGAAGGAGTTTGCGATCTGCTCCCCCTCGATGACGATGTGGCGGACAACTCCGGTCTGCGGATCGACATTGCCGACGACACCCGCCTTCGTGGCAAACCAAATCCTGCCGCTGAAATCAGGCAGCGCCGACTGGACGGAATCCGAGTCGTCCATGGCCATGGAGATGTCGAGGTCCTTCACCTCCACAAAGCGGCGGTCTCCGGCCGGACCGCGCACGGCGTACATCATGATGTGGTGCGTGGCCGCCGCGACGACGGCACGGTCTCGATGGTCGAGATAGAAGTAGCTGCCCGCAAACTCGGTGTAGTCACGTGTTGTGACCGTTGGGTCGGTGACTTCGGGGGTCGGCAGCGTCAGACGCGCCAGCACCTTGAGTGTGTCGGGATGGATGAGCGTCAGTTTGGACGCCACCGACCCTGCGATGCACACCGCGACAAGCCGGCCGCGACTGTCGAAGGCAATGCTCGCGCACTCTCCCCCCGCCACCCCCGACGTCACCTTCGTATCGCGACCGATGGGGCCAGACCAGCGGTAGGCGTCAGTCATATAGGTGTCGTTGTGGATGTTGCTCGTGCCGTTGGGCGACATGTAGGGGTTGGTCGGCACCGCCGGCAGCGTCACAGGCTGAGGCTTCGCCTCCTTGCCGATGAATTTCACAGCACGGTCGTAACCCCGGCCATTGGGGATCGGTCGTGGGTCGCTGCCGGCCGCCGCACCAGCCGGAGCAAGTGCGACCAGGCCCAGCAGGGCTGCAGAGGTACAGGCAAGAGTGATGGTCACGGGGCGCATGGCGCCACCGTAGTCCTATGCCCCCCCCGGAATCAACGCTGGCCATCATGCTGATCCTCGGTGCCGCTACGACATGTCCGGATCCCGTCATCCCACGCCTGACCGGGCCTCGTGGGCACAGCCGCCTGTGGGTCAGGACGCCTGCGACAATGCGCACGTGCTTTCACATGAATTCGACACGACGCATAGTCCATGTGTTGCCGCTCGGCAGGTGACTCCGGTCATCGACGTGAATTCCCCGATGCGAGTCGTGGCCCGATGAGGCGCTTCGAGGGGCGCAACGCTGTAGTGACCGGTGCCGGCGGCGGGATCGGCACGGCTATCGCCCAGCGGCTCGCCGATGAAGGAGCCCACGTCGTCGTCTGCGACGCCGTCGAGGATCTCGCTCACGTGACCACGGATGCGATCCTGGCGTCGGGGGCCAGTGCCAGCACGGCTGTCTTCGACGTGAGCGATCCCGGCGCCGTCAAGGATTTTGCCGAGCGCCTTCTTGCCGAGCGAGGGCACGTCGACGTCCTGGTGAACAACGCCGGCATCAATCGACGTGGACCGCTGCTAGACCTCAGCGACGATGACTGGCACACGACCATGGCCGTCAACGTCGACTCGATGTTTCATATGTGTCGTGCCTTCCTGCCCGCGATGGTGTCGGCAGGACACGGAGCCATCGTCAACACCGGCTCGCAGTGGGGCATGTATCCCGCGCCGGGTCACATCGCCTACAACGTGTCGAAGGCTGCCGTCATCGCCTTCTCCCAGAATCTCGCTCGCGACTATGCGCCTGCGGGCATCCGCGTCAACGTGGTGTGCCCAGGCGAGATCCTGACACCGATGGTGGAGTCGGGACTCGCGGCCAAGGGCATCGACGTCGCCGATCTGGCCGCGAAGGTGCCCTTCGGTCGGCTGGGGCGCCCGGACGAGGTCGCCGCACTGGTGGCGTTTCTCGCCTCCGACGAGGCGGCCTACATGTGCGGCTCCGTCGTGGAGATCACCGGAGCACAGGCCGTCACCTGACCGGCCCCGCCGCTCTGCTCCGGGGCTCGAGGCCGAGTGCTACAGGCCGAGGGACTGGGCCACGATCACCTTCATGATCTCGTTGGTCCCACCGTAGATGCGTGATACCCGGGCATCGGCGTACATCTTGGCGATGGGGTACTCGCGCATATAGCCATAACCACCGAAGAGTTGCAGGCAGCGATCCATCACCTCACCCTGCAGATCCGTGGCAAAGAGTTTGATCTTCGCCGCGTCGGCCGCTGTCAGGCGTCCGCGCTCCAACTCGACGATGCCCCTGTCGACCATCGCGCGACCCGCCTCGATGTCGGTGGCCACATCCGCGAGTTCGAACTTCGTGTTTTGGAATGATGCGATGGGTGATCCGAAGGCCGAGCGTTCGCCGACGTAGGCGAGGGTGCGCGCGAGGGCTGATTCGCAGGCGGCTACAGCGCCGACCCCGATGGATAGGCGCTCCTGGGGCAGGTTGCGGGTGAGGTATTCAAATCCCCTGCCCTCCTCGCCCAGCAGATTGGCCACCGGCACCCGCACCGAGTCGAAGAAGAGTTCGGCCGTGTCCGTCGCCCACATGCCGAGCTTGTCCAGCTTGCGGCTGTGGTCATATCCGGGCATCCCGTCCTCGACGACCAGCAGGCTCAGTCCACCGCGACGATCAGTGCCCGTGCGCACCACGACGACGGCAAGGTCGGCGTTGATGCCACCGGTGATGAAGGTCTTGGAGCCATTGACGATGTAGTGGTCGCCGTCGCGTGTCGCCGTCGTGCGGATCGCGGCGAGGTCTGAGCCTGTGCCCGGCTCGGTCATGCCAATGCAACTGATGCTGTCACCGCTCGCTAGCGCCGGGAACCAGCGTGCGCGCTGCTCCTCATTGGCGAGCTCAAGGAAGTAGGGAAGCACCACATCGAGGTGCAGACTGAGGCCGCCGAGATGCACCGGCAGACTCGCCATCTCCTCGCCGACGACGACGTTGTAGAGGAAGGATTCGACACCGGCTCCGCCGTACTCCTCCGGGATGCAGATGCCGTTGACCCCGAGGTCACCGAATTGGCGATAGAGCGACTTCGGGACCATGCCGGCCTCCTCCCAATCCAGGAGGTGCGGCTCGACCTCCTTGGCCAGGAAGTCGCGCACGACCTCACGGAACTCGTCATGCTCAGCGGTGAAGAGGTCTCGCTCCATAGTCACTCCTTAGCCGGGTGGTCGACACCAGGGTAGGGCCCGACCGCGGGTGCGGCCACCTGCGCGCCATCTTGATCAGGACCAATTCAGGAGCGGTCGGCGGTCAGGCAGTCGCGACCGTCAGGACAGCGGTCGGGCGAGCGCAGCGACGACATCGGCGTACATCACGGTCTTGATGGTCCCGAGAGTGCCGCGGTCTTTGCCGGCGAGGTCCACGACGATGCCCCGGGACACGTGCGCCAACTCCTCTACGTCGCAGATCGCATCCACGATGCCGGCCTTGAGTGCCGTCGGGGCGTCGTAGCGACGGCCGGTCGCCATGGCGTCCAGGGCCGTGCGAGCGGTCAACTTGGACTGGATGAGTGCGCTCATGCCCGGGGAAAAGGGGATATTGATGTCGACTTCCGGCAGGCAGAAGAAGCCGCGCTCGGTCCGCATCACGCGGTAGTCGCAGGCCAGAGCGAGCATCGCCCCCGCCGCGAAGCAATGGCCATTAATCGCGCAGACGGTCGGCACCGGCAGCGTCAGCACCTGGGAAAAGATCGCGTGGACCTGGTCCACGTAGGGCTGCCACTCGCCCGGGTGTGTCTGTAGCCAGTCGAGATCGAGACCGTTGGAGAAGAACTTGCCCGATGCGGTGATCTGCAGCGCGATGGGGTCACTGCTGTCGCGTACCGCGGCCAGGATGTCGGAGACCTGGGTGAGCCACTCCTGGGAAAACGTGTTTTCACTGTCACCGAGATTGAGGGTCCACACCTGTGCATCGACGGTCAGCGTGGCGGCCATGTCCACCTCTCGGGGCTAGGGTGCTGCGGACTTTAGCAGCGGTCACGTCGCTGCGTGAGTGCCCTAGACCGTCAACGACCCCGAGCGTGACTCCACCACAGAGATGTGTTCCAACAGGGCGTCGATGACCTGATCCGGGGCGTGAGTGTGTGGATGATGCCCTGCGGCCGGGACCAGCACCAGTCGGCTGCCGGGCAGCAGCGCATGCGCGGCGAGACCGTGGGCTTGCGGCAGGACACGATCCTCCTCGCCCCACACGATGAGCACCTTGGCCGGATCAACAGACTCGAGTTTGTCCAGGGCCGACACGCGCTGTCCCACGGGTCCGACAACACTGCGCAGGGTGGCGAGGAAGCCCTCGAGTCGACGCGGGTCCTGCAAACTTCTCAACTTGTCACTGGTCGATGGCTCCCCCGATGTACGCCGCTCCGGTGACAGCGCACCGCGGAGTGCCTCGAAGCGCGTCAACGTCGACACGACACGCTCACTCACGAGCAATCGCATCACCACCTCAGATCCAGGGAGCGAGGCCGCACGCAGCGCACCGTTGACCTGCGTGCCGAGGCCACCGCTGGAGATGAGCGAGAGCGACTCGACCCGGTCACGGAATTGATAGGTGAACTGCATCGCGACACCACCACCGAGTGAATGCCCCGCAAGATGCACGCGATCGACACCGAGATGGTCGAGGAGATCCCGCGCGGACGCCGCATTGGCGCCCAGGCTGTAGTCGCCATTGCCGGGGCCCGACTCACCATGACCGAGGAGATCCACCGCGATGACCCGGCGCCCCTGGGCGGCCAGGCGCTGCGGGATGTCGTCCCAGGTGTCGATGCTGGAGGCCACGCCGTGCAGCAGGAACAGGGGGATACCCGGTCCCGGCAGGTCAAGGTAGGCCACCGAATGACCGTGCAGGCGGACCGTCGAGCGGTCCTGAGGCGTGGGCATCTGGTCTCCAACCTACGTTTGCGTAACCTACGTTATCGTAGGTTACTTCGGCGTTACCCGGACCGTCAACCGGAGATCCCCCCTCATGCGACGGGCAGGAGCTCCACCAGGGCGTCGTACACGCCCGGCCCTCCGGCAACGATCCGCCCACCACCGGTCACGCCATGGTCGGCCAGGAACGGGCTCACGCGCCCCCCGGCCTCCTCGACGAGCAGGATCGCGGCGAGGCAGTCCCATGCATTGATGTGCATCTCGACGTAGCCGATCAACTGTCCCGTCGCGACGTAGGCGAGTGTGAGTGCTCCGGATCCGCAACGGTGGAACATGCCACCCGCATCGCGCAGGTGCTCGGCGATGTAGCCGAGATTCTGCGCTGACGTGCGGGCGGAACACCCCAGTCCGGTGAGGCCTTCACTCAGCAGTTGCGCCTCATTGACCCGCATGGGTGCACCGTTGCGGATCGCACCCTCCCCTCGCACCGCGGTGTAGAGATCCTGCGTCACCGGGTTAAAGATCACGCCGACCTGGATGTCGCCCTCAGCGACGTAGGCGATGGAGACACACCAGGTGGGCAGCCCCAGCAGGAACGGCTGCGTGCCATCAATCGGGTCGACGACCCAGGCGCCCCGGTGTCCATCAACGCCATCCGCACCGGTCTCTTCACCGACGAAGGCATCCTCGGGGAACAGTGTGGTGAGCCGAGTTTTGATGACATCCTCGGTCTCGCGATCCGCCTCACTCACCAGGTCCTGCAGGCCCTTGATCACAATCGTGAGTGCACCGAGGTTGCGGTAGTGCTGCAGGGCGATCGCGCCGGCCTCATGCGCCACCGCGATGGCGGCATCCAAACGTATCCGTCGATCCTCGGGCGTCATAGATCATCTCTCCATAGCCAGGCGGCACCACGGACACCGCTGGAGTCGCCATGCACCGATCGGACGATCGGCGTGGTGTAGACGGGTGAAAACGTGTAGCGAGCGATCGCTGGCGGGAGGTCGTCGTAAATCTCACTGACGTTGCTCATGCCTCCACCCATGACAAAGACATCCGGGTCGAGAGTGTTGACGACGACGGCGAGACCTCGACCGGCGCGGTCAAGCCACCGTCGGTACGTCGCATCCGCGATCACGTCACCGGCCCTGCGCCGCTCCATGATCTGAGCGGGCAGCAGGTCGTCACCACCGGCTCGGGCGTACTCCCGCGCAAAGGAATAGCCCGACAGGAACGTCTCGATGCAGCCCCTCTTGCCGCAGTAGCAGGCCTCGCCGGGGATCTCATCGGCCTCGGGGTAGGGCAGCGGGCTGTGGCCCCATTCACCCGCGCTGTTGTTGGGTCCGTGATGGGGACGACCATCGATGGCCACCCCGGCGCCGGTGCCACTCGCGATGATGACTCCGAAGACCACGCGGTAGCCCACGCCGGCACCGTCGATGGCTTCGGATGCGGCGAAGCAGTCGGCGTCATTCTCGACGCGGAGCTCTCGGCCGAGGGCGTCCCGGAGGTCCTGCTCGACCGGACGGCCATTGATCCAGGTGGAGCTGCCCCCCTTGCCCAGCCTGGTCTGGGGGGCCAATGAGCCCGGGATGCCGATGCCGACGCGTCCACCGCGACCGGTCTCCCGCTCTAGCCGGTCGACCAGATCTCGGACGGTGGCGAGGCAGCCCCCATAGTCACCCCGAGGCGTCATCTCCCGAATGCGCAGGATCTCGGTCCCGTCGTCGTCGAGTGCAACACCCTCAATCTTGGTGCCACCCCAGTCGATGCCGATGAGCATCGATCTCCCTTCGCCGGTGACGTCCCTGCCTACGATAGCGAGGTGACCCCGACCGATGACTCCGATGCATCCCTGATGCATCTGCGCCTGCTCGGACGAGTGGCACGCATGTATCACGAAAGGGGATTGACCCAGCGCGAGATTGCCGCGCAACTGGGACTGTCGCAGGCACGAGTCTCGCGCCTGCTCAAGGAGGCGATGTCACGAGGCATCGTGCGATCCATCGTGGTGCTCCCCCGGGGAGTCAACTCCACACTCGAAGACGCCATCGAGCAGCGCTACGGACTGTCTGACGTTGTCGTTGTCGACACCGCGGGGGCAGCGGATCCTGCGCGCGCACTGGCGTCGGCAGCCGCGACCTATCTGGACGTATCGCTCGTGGGTGCGGATGTCATCGGGGTGTCGTCCTGGAGTGGCTCACTCGTCGGTGCCGTTGAGGCCATGCGACCGCGGGTGCAGTCGGCTGCTCACCAGGTCGTGCAGATGTTCGGCGGGGTGGGCGATCCCGAGGTGCAAGTGCAGGCGACGCGACTCACCGGACGACTCGCGCAGGTGCTGCGCGCCCAGGCCCTCTACGTGCCCTCACCCGCCATTGTCGGCAACACCTCGACTCGCAAGGCCATGCTTGCCGACCCCTCCATGAGTGCCGTGGTGTCGGCCTGGGGTCGGGTGTCGGTGTCCCTTGTCGGCATCGGTTCCGTGGAGCCATCACCCCTGCTGCGCAGGAGTGGCAATGCCCTCAGTCTTGAGGAGTCCGAGGCCCTGATCGCCCTCGGTGCTGTGGGCGATGTCTGCCTGCGCTACTTCGATGCGACCGGTGCGTCGGTCACCAGTCCGGTCGATGATCGGCTCATCGGGATGACCGCTCGAGAAATCCGCGCCGTACCGCGTCGGATGGCCGTGGCCGGTGGACAGGCCAAGGCCGCCGCCATCCGGGCCGCTCTGCTGGGCGGCTGGGTGTCCGTGCTCATCACGGATGAAGAGGTTGCCGAGTCCCTCATCGTTGACTGAGCGGGATCGTTGACTGAGCGGGCCCTTGACTCACGGGCACGCACACGACAGGCTAGGCGTAACATATTCACTACTGAATGGATATTCATTCATGGACCGACATGATCCTCCCTGCACGACGACGGACGAGATCACCGACCTCGCCCTGCGCATCCGCATCGGCTCCCTGCAGACGATCGCGAACGCCGGCCTCGGGCACGTGGGTGGTGACTTCTCCGTCTCAGACATCCTCGCGGTGCTTTACGGCGGGATCTTGCGCGTGGATCCCAGCGATCCGCAGTGGCCCGATCGGGATCGCTTCATCATGAGCAAGGGCCATGCGGCTGCATCCCTGTACACCGCACTCGCCCTGCGCGGATTCCTGCCGGAGTCCGAGCTCGCGACCTTCGCCGGACCTCACTCCCGACTCGGTGGCCATCCTGACCGGAGCAAAACTCCGGGGGTCGAGACCAACACCGGACCACTCGGACACGGCCTCCCGGTCGGAGTCGGCATGGCCATCGGTGCGCGCATGAAGGATGCCACCTGGCGCACGTACGTCATCGTCGGTGACGGCGAGATGCAGGAGGGTTCCAACTGGGAGGCGATCATGTACGCCGCCCATCGCGGGCTGGACAATCTCACCCTCCTTGTCGATCGCAACCGGCTCCAGCAGGGAGCCGGGACCGAGGAGACCAACGCCCTGGATCCCCTCGACGCCAAACTGCGCGCCTTCGGCTGGGATACGACCGTGCTCGATGGACATGATGTGGGCACGCTCTGGGATGTCCTACGCCAACCCGTGATCCCGGGGACGCCGCGCGCGATCGTCGCGGAGACGGTCAAGGGCAAGGGGGTGTCCTTCATGGAGGGATTGGCGGCCTGGCATCACCGGGTGCCGACCGATGAGCAGGTCGACCAGGCCATCGCCGAACTCACCGGCGCGCGATCATGAGCGGAGCATCCACAGCGGCGGGATATGACTGCCGAGTCGCCTTCGCTGACACTCTCATCGCCCTCGCGAGGGCGGATGATCGCATCGTGGCGGTGTGCAATGACTCGGTCGGCTCCAGCAATCTCGGCGGATTCCGCGAGGAATTCCCCGAGCGACTGATCAACGTCGGGATCGCTGAGCAAAACATGGTCGGGGTCGCCGCAGGACTCGCCAATGCCGGCTTCATTCCCTTTGTCTCCGCGGCATCGCCCTTCCTGACCGGCCGCGCCATGGAGCAGATCAAGGCCGACATCGTCTACAGCGGAGCCAACGTCAAACTCTGCGGCCAAAGCCCCGGAGTGTCGTACGGCGAACTCGGACCGACACATCATTCGATCGAGGACCTCGCGTGGATGCGGGCCCTCGACAATCTGCCGATCGTCGTCCCGGCTGATCCTGAGCAGACTCGTGCGGCCGTGCTGTGGGCCGCGGCATTCGACGGGCCCGTCTTCATGCGCATCGGTCGGCATCGGGTCCGCTCGGTCTCCGACGGGCGCGATCCGGCGTGGACTCCCGGACGTGCCGAGGTGCTGCTCGAGGGTGACGACATCACGATCGTGGCCGTCGGCACGATGGTGGAGGTGGCACTGGCTGCCGCCGAGCACCTGGGCAGGGCCGGTGTGCACGCACGCGTGCTCAATATGGCCAGCATCCATCCCCTGGACCGCGACGCGATCATTGAGTCAGCGCGCATCACCGGGGGGATCGTGACGGTGGAGGAGGCGGTGCCGCGCGGTGGTCTCGGGGGCGCGGTGGCCGAGTTGCTCGCGGTGGAACATCCCACCCGCATGCGCCTCCTCGGCACCCATGCCTTTGCACCGACAGGCAATGTTGACTTCCTCTTTGAGCACTTCTCCCTCACTCCCGAAGGTGTGGCCCGCGCCGCCCAGGACCTCATGGCAGCCACGTGAGCGAGCCCGCCATCCTCGCCATGGACCAGGGCACCGGGTCCACCAAGGTGCTGGTGTTGGATCGCCACGGTCAGGTGCGTGCCCAGGGCTCCGCACCGTTGGCGCAGCAGACCCCGCACCCCGGATGGGTTGAGCACGATGCACGCGACGTCATCACGAGCGTCGAGATCGCCGTGGCTGACGCCCTGGCTCACGCTGACGGCCTCGACATCATGGCCGTCGGGATCAGCAATCAGCGAGAGTCCATGGTGCTGTGGGAGCGGGCCTCCGGCAGAGCCGTGTCCCCCGTGCTGAGTTGGCAGGACCGGCGCACCGGTGACGTGTGCGCGTCCCTGCGGGAGCAGGGGCACGCAGACCTGGTGCGGTCGGTCAGCGGTCTTCCCCTCGACCCGATGTTCTCCGCGGTCAAGGCCACCTGGCTGCTGGACGAGCACGATCCCCTGCGATCCCGTCGCCACGACCTCTGCCTCGGCACCATCGACTCGTGGCTCATCTGGCACCTCACCGGGGAGCACGTCATCGAGATCGGCAACGCCTCCCGCACGTCCCTGGTCGACCTGGAGACCGGACAGTGGAGTGATGCACTGCTCGAGGTGTTCGGGATCCCGCGCGAGGTGCTGCCGCGCATCGTGGACTCCGTGGGCCGCGTGGGAAGCATCCGCGGACTGCCCGGTCTGGATGGCATCCCCATCACCGGCATCCTGGGGGACTCCCACGCCGCCCTCTTTGCCCACGCGGGATGGCGACCGGGTGTGGCCAAGGCCACCTACGGCACGGGAAGTTCGGTCATGACCCTGGTGGCAGCCGGGTCACCGGACTCCACCGCCATGTGTCGCACGATCGCCTGGCGCCTGCCCGAGGAGCCGCCCGCTCTGGCGTGGGAGGCCAACATCTTGTCCGCGGGCTCCACGCTGACCTGGCTGGCGGGCGTGCTGGGCACGACCGCCACGGAGTTGGCCGCGCGCGCCTGCGATGACAGCGAGGGGGTCGTGCTCGTGCCGGCGTTCAACGGCCTCGGTGCGCCGTGGTGGGACGCCTCCGCCGCCGCCACCCTGAGCGGTATGTCCCTCGCCACGACGACCGGCCACCTGGCTCGCGCCGCGCTCGACTCGGTGATCCTGCAGGTCGCCGATGTGCTTGATGCCCTGTCGCAGGTGCACGCGATGCCACGGGTGCTGCTCGTGGACGGTGGTATGACATCGAACGTCGACCTGATGGCACGCCAATCGGCCGTGGCCGACGTACGCGTCGAGATCGCCCGCACACCGGAGCTGTCGGCTGTGGGGGCAGCCCATGCCGCGGGCTTGGGCATCGGTCTGTGGACCCGCACGGATCTGGAGGACCTCCCCCGGGAGTACGCCGCCGTCGCTGCCGCCAGCGATCCGCCACGATGGCAGCACCTGCGTCGGACGTGGCGATCGGCCGTGGATCGCGCACGGCATCTGGCGGACATGCCGTCGGGGGCACGACAATCGACTTCATCATCGACATCGATCACGTCAGGAGAGGATGCGTAGTCATGGCAGCACTGGAGTTTGGCACCGGGATCTGGGCCTTCGGTCAGTTCGTCGATCGCTACGCCGCGGACGGCTACGGCCCCCCGCGATCGACCCGGGACATGATCGAGACCGCTGCGAAGGTGCCTGACCTGTCGTGTCTGGACATCAACGTGCCCTTCGCCACCGACGGGCTCTCCGCGCAGGAGGTCAAGACGCTGCTGGACGACAACGGTCTGACCTGTCGAGCGACAACCCCGCACATCTATATGCGCGAGTACGTCAAGGGGGCCTTCACCAATCCGTCGGCGGACCTACGTCGCCGAGTGCAGGCCCGGGTCGATGAGGCGGTGGAAGCCGCCGCGGTGCTGGAGGCCGGCTATGTGAAGTTCTGGCCCGGCCAGGATGGCTATGACTTCCCCGGGCAGGTGGACTACCTGCAGATCTGGGATCGCACCATCGATGGCATGCGCGATATCTGCCAGCGCCATCCGGATGTGCAATTCGCCATCGAATACAAGCCGCGTGAGCCCCGTGTCCGGATGACGCTGGCCAATGCGCCCAAGACACTCCTGGCCATCCAGGAGACCGGGGTCGACAATCTCGGCATCGTCATGGACTTTGGGCATTCGCTAATGGCGGGTGAGTCCCCCACCGAGTCCCTGCTGATGATCCATCGACGGGGCAGGTTGGTGTCGGCTGAACTCAACGACAACTGGCGCGATTGGGATGATGATCTCCCGGTGGCATCCGTCCACCTCTTCGAGACGATGGAATACATCCTCGCCCTGCGCGACATCGGCTGGTCCGATCCGGTGCTGCTGGACCAGTTCCCCTTCCGCGAGGATCCGGTCGCAGCCCTGAGCCGCAGTATCCAAACGATTCAGATGCTGGATGAGGCATGTGCGCGCATTGATCGAGCCGATCTCGCGGAGGCGCAATCGCACCAGGACGCGCTTGCTGTGCAGCGTCTGTATTGGAATGCCCTGCTGAATGGTGAGCGTTTCCCAGCGCGCTGAGCCACAGCAGTGCTGAGTCACAGCACCAGGGTCATGAGCTGATCGTGACGCGCGACGAGCGTGTCGTAGTCGGCGACCGCGGTCGGTGGGCCCGGCACCACCCGTCGCAATTCCGCGTGCACCTGACCGTGCGCCTTGCCGGTGCGCGCGGCGAGCACACTCACCATCCGATGGATGTCCTTGCGCACACCCTGGGTGTCCCGCCACGTCGCCGGTGTGACGTCCGGCTCCTCCGAGACCGCAGCGACCTGGCGGCGCAGGCCGGCGTCGCGTGCGGCCAGAAGCGTCGCCATGTCCTGCGGGCTGAGCAGGCCGGGCAGACCGAGGTAGTCGGTGGCCTCATCATCGAGATCCAGCGTGTCAGCGGTGATGGCCCGACCCGCCGTCAGCACGTGGGCAAACTGCGCGTCGGCATCCAGCGCGGTGAAGCCTTCACCGCCGCCGATGCGCTCCACCTCGGGTGCCAGATCGTGATCGTCGCGGGCAATGATCCTGATGACCGCGTTGCGCGCGGACTCCATCTCCGCGGCCAGGGCCAGCAGCGGTCGCACGGCCGGCAAATAGACGGAGGCCGTCTCGTGACTGCCCCGTGCGCGTACGACGCGCCCCACCGCTTGTGAGAAGAACAGCGGTGTCCGCGCCGAGCACAGGTATCCCAGTGTGGTTGCGCGGGGGATGTCGACACCTTCGCTGATCATCCGCACGCACACCACGAGGCGAGTCGTGCCGGTCGTGAAGGCGGATAGGTGTGCTGAGGCATCAGCGTCTTCGGACAGCACCACCGCGGGTGCTTCACCGGTGACGCGAGCCGCGACCGCGGCGTAGGCCCTGGCGGTCTCCTGGTCGTTGGCGAGGATGATGCCGGCCGCGTCATGGATCCCGGCGGCGCGTTGTGCGCGCACCCGCTCATCGACCGCGGCGATGACGTGGGGCACCCAGCGCCCGGTCGGTGACAACGCCGTACGCCACGCCTTGTCCTCGTCCTTCTTCGTGCCGCCGCCGAGCATGGCGGAGAAGGCATCTCCCGCGTCATTGAGCCACCGCGATGTTCCCGTGTACGCGGCGAAGACCACCGGGCGCACCACGCCATCCGCGAGGGCATCGCCATAGGAGTAGGCGAAGTCAGCGAGTGATCGCACCTCGTCACCCTCCTCCTCATAGGACACAAAGGGGATCCGCTCATCGGCCTTGGTGCGGAAGGGTGTGCCGCTGAGGCCGAGCCTCCGCTTGGCCGTGTCGAAGGCCTCGCGTAGGCCATCGCCCCAGGTGAGACCGTCGCCGGCATGGTGGATCTCATCCATGATGACCAGGGTGGGGCGGGCCTCCGCGCGTCCGCGATGCAGCATCGGCTTTGCCGCCACCTGCGCGTACGTCGCGACGTAGCCGAGTGTGCCCTCACGCACCGGTCCCACCGAGTTGGGCAGCGTCGGATCAAGCCACAGCCCTGCCTTCGCCGCAGCGTCGGCCCACTGACCCCGCAGGTGATCTGTCGGCACGACGACGATGACGCGCTGGACCACACGTTGGGCCAGCAACCGACCCGCAAGGCTGAGCGCATACGTCGTCTTGCCGGAGCCGGGTGTCGCCGTGACGAGGAAGTCACGCGCATCCGCATCGACGTAGGCCTGCAGGGCCCGCATCTGCCAACGGCGCAACAGCGGGGAGTCACGAAGGTGGGCCGGGGCGGTCATGGGAGGCTCGACCCTGCCACAGGCCCCCGGCGCGTCGCGGCAGCGGCACGCCGAGTCGCCCCTGACGAGGTCTGACTATCGGCGCAGCGGAGAGAACGCCGTCTCCTTCATCCGCCACGCGGCGCATGGACCCTGATGCCATGCCTACTCCGCGATGACGATGGTGCCCCTGCCGCCTACGGCCGCAGGGATCGGCGCGAGTGCAGCGGCGGTGAGACCCACGGTCGCGAGGGCGGCAGCGGCAACTCGGCTTCGCGTGAACACGGCATCTCCTCACCTCGACGTCTCGATCTCGGGAGCCCGAGCCCAGCCAGGCGCGCTCATGAGGCCCGGAAGGCCGAAGGGATCCCCGGCACTCCACAGCCCGAACCTCCCGCGTGGCTCCCACATGTGACGGCTGTGACTCCCGATACTCATGTGCCATGGGTAAGCACGCGGCCCCGAGGGGGACGGTGGCTCCAAGCAACCCTGGGGCAAAGGCCGAGGCCGGACGTCACGCTGCGAGTGGGTGGGGACTTCCGCGACGCCGTGACCTCGCGGCCCTCGGAGCTCTGAGCCTGCTCACGGGCCTGGTCGTGGGTTGGCATCCACCCCTGCTCCTGGGCGGCACCTCACCGGCCGCAGTGAGTACGCCGACCATCACTCCCTCGGCGGAAGCGCAGCCCAACTCGACGCTCACGACTGAAGTGAATGTCGCACCCTCACCAGTCCCTACCAAGGATGCCGCTGCCGACGAATTCGACATCGCCAAGGCCATCGCCGAAGTGGCCGGACCCGATGCCATCCCCGTGGCCTTTGTCCCCGAGAGCGAGCGCCGCACGATCACGATCACCGGAGTCGGTGACATCCTGCTTCACAAGGAGATCAACGCTCAGGCCATCCGGGACGGCGGAGGCATCCCGGACTTTCTCCCGCAGCTCGAGGGGGTGGGGCCACTGGTCGCGGCGGCTGATCTCGCCATCTGCCACATGGAGTATCCGCTCGGATCCCGTGATGGCCCCTGGCAAGCCTGGCCGGACTTGCCCGATGGTCCCCCGCAGATCGCCGAAGCCGTCGCTGCCATCGGCTTCGACGCATGCACCACGGCCAGCAATCACACGCTGGACCAGGGCTTCGATGGTGTCGTGAGCACTCTGGATGCACTCGAGTCGGCAGGCCTGGCGCACGCCGGCTCCGCGGCATCAGAGTCCGATGCGAGACGCATCACGTTGATCGACGTCCAGGGCGTCCCCGTCGCACTGCTCTCCTACACCTACGGCTTCAACGGCATCCCCCGCCCCTACGACTGGTGCTGCAACCTCATCGAGCCGGGCGTCATCCCGGCGGATGCCCAGCGAGCGCGGGAGGCTGGCGCTCGTGTGGTGGTCGTGGCGCTCCATCACGGCGTGGAGGGGATCGCCCCACCGACGCAGTCCCAGCGCGACGTCGTGCAGGAGCTCGCCGACTCAGGACTCGTCGACCTCGTGCTCGGCCATCACGCACACGTGGTGCAGCCCGTCACGCGCATTGGCGACATGTGGGTCGCCTACGGCCATGGCAACTTCCTCTCCGCCCAGTCGCGGAAGGACCCACGCACAGGCGACGGCCTCCTGACACAGTTCACCTTCGCTGAGCAGGCGGATGGGAGCTTCGCCGGAATCGATGCGGTCGGCTACCCCATCGTCAACTATGACTTCCCCTTTGGCATCGCGCCGGTGCCCGCCCCTGCAGAGCCGGGCGGCAAGGCGGATATGACCTGGTCGCGCGTCAGCGAGCAGGCGATCATCCCGGGGGATACAAGCGGATTCAGGCTCGTTCGCTTCGGCGGCTGAAGGGCGTCAGCCGGCGAGGAACGACAGACGCACCTGTCGGCGCGGATTGTCCGCATTGGGATCGACCAGGACGACGCTTTGCCAGGTGCCCAGCTGCATCCGCCCGTCGAGCACCGGGACGGTGATGCTCGGAGCGACGAGCGCCGGGAGCACATGGTCACGCCCGTGACCGGGCGAGCCGTGCCGGTGCAGGTAGGACGCACCGCGCGGCAGCACCGACTCCAGGATGAGCTCGAGATCTTCCTCAGACCTAGAGCCCGTCTCGAATATCGCCACTCCGGCGGTCGCATGGGGCACGAAGACCTGGAGGAGACCATCACCACGACCACGACAGAAGTCCGCAGCGGCCGCGGTGATGTCGGTAGTCAGTCGGCCACCGGTGGTGAACTCGAGGAGTTCGGAGTCCATGGCGTGATCCTGCCGTAGAACGCCGCAGGGGATGGACGGAGTGCTCCGTCCATCCCCTGCGCGTGGAGACTACGAGACGAGCGTCGTCACACCCGACCCCAGGCGCATGCCGTCGCTGAATACGTGAGTGCCCAGTGCGGAGTTGAGGACACCGGCCACCCCCGATGCGAGCTTGATCGTGTATGTCGTCTGGCTCGTCCCAGACTTGACGTTGGTGAGCGTGAAGATCGTGTACGTCCCCAGATCAGTGTCAGTGGCGTACACGCGACCCTTCAGGGTGCCCTTGTCGACATCAGCGACGAGGTTGTCGATGACGACGGTGCGCCAGCCCATGGGGCCGTAGTGAGACAGGAAGAGCGATCCCTTGTGCGAGATCTTGGCCTTGTTGACACCCGACACCGGGAACGCCAGCGCGAGCTTGCCGGGCGTGATGATCGAGCTCCCGCCCGGATCCTCACCGTTGACGTAGACATTGGCCTTGAGTAGCGCTTCCGTGACGCTGAGATTGATCTGCATGGCTGTCACACCGGTGAGCGAACGCTCCGCGGCGACCGCAGTGGTCGCTGGCGCGACCAGGGCGCCGGCGAGGGCAACGCTCGCCACGATGCCGATGATCTTCTTCATGTACCTGTCCTCCCGATGACTGGATAGTGTCCTATTGATATTACTCACCATCGACGGGCGGTACCGCTCCACTCCTGGGCTTGATCACCAACACGAGCACGCCCGCAAGCGCGACGAGCGCGCCGAGGACGGTGTAGACCCGGTTGCCCGTCATGAAGCTCTCTTCGAGGAAGCCGAGCGAGATGGCGGCCCAGAAGCCGCCGATCATGATGAGTATGAGTCCGATCGTGCGGCGCAGGGGGCTGAGCTCCTTCATGCCGGCATCCTCTCAGCAGCGGTCACGCGTTGAGTAAGGGTCACGGCCGGGTGAGGAACCACTGCACGGTCGCAAGCGACTGGTCTCCGTCGATCATCTCGCCCACGACGACCTGGCCGACCCAGTCACCCGCGCTCACGTCGAAGTACGAGGCTCCCACGGTGATGGAGTCGGGGTCGACCAGCGTGAAGCCCGCTGCCTCGAGCGCGCCCTCGGCGTAGAACTCCTGGAGCGCCTCGAGTTGGTCGCCCGGGAAGGTCCAGGTGGCGGTCACGAGCCCGTCGACGGCGGGGAAGTAGTTGACCTCGACCTGGCCGATGCCCTCGCCGACGGCCGTGATGTCACCGCCGGGGGGCACGGGCAGCGACGCCAGCCAGGCGGGCTGGGGGACCTCCGACATTTCCGCCTCGAGCCGGAACTCCGCGGGCGGCACGCCGGGACCGGGATCGGTCGACGACATGAAGACGACGCGCAGGCCATCGCTCTCACGGGACATCACCAGGGTGCTGCTGGAGTCGGTCGTGGAGATGGAGTTGTAGGCCCAGCCGGATGGCGCGGCCGCGCCGTAATCCTCAAGGTCGTCCTTGTCGGGCGCGGTGTCGAGACCGATCATCTGCACGGCTTCGAGAGAGTCCCCCCACTGCTCGACGAGGCGTCCGGCTCCGACGACATTGCCCGCGGGAAGCGGCACATCACCATCGAAGAGAGGCAGGGCGGACGCGGGATCCGCAGACGACACGGAAGTGCCGACGAGCGCGGCGTAGGGATCGAGGGCCTGGTCGACGACATCGACGAAGAGTCCGCCCTCCGGCGCAGGCGCCGGGGTGGATGGGGCCGCCGTCGGGGAGGGCGCAGCCTCGGAGGTCGCGGGTGCCGCAGAAGCGACATCCGATGCGGCGGAGGTTGCACCGGTGTCCGCGGCTCCACCACCGCAGGCGGCTAATACCAGGATCGCGGGGGCCAGCAGGAGCGGGACTCGGCGCATCACCCGATGGTAGGCGCGAGCGCACCGCCTGTCGACCCATGCCGAGGACTCCACGCTCACGGGCCGGCGTCGCCTACCCTCGGGGCATGCGCGGACCCGGCTGGCTCACCGAGACGGTGGCCCGCTATCGCGCGCTCGACCTGGAGTACGCCGCCCTGCGCGTGGTGGGCCGTGGACTCTTCCTGGCGGTCATGCTCATGGTGGCCTTCCTCTACGTCTTCACGCGCGTCACCGATCTCATCGCGGGCACCAACGAGGTGCTCATCCCCACGATCACCGTCAACCCCGACGTCGACCTCGGGGCATTAGCGCAGGGTGCCTTCTCCAGGACGAGCGCATCCGTCGTGAGCATCATCGGAGCCGTCACGTTCATCGCTTCGGCCCTGCTCACCGGCCATGCCGTGCGCCAGGGGAGCAGGCGCGCACTGCTCGGCGCGCAGGCGCCTCCCGTGCGACTGCTTTCGGGGCGCACCATCGCCGTGTCCGTGGTGCTGGCCGGGGGCATCTTCGCCACGTGGCTGCTCACCCTCGCCACGTCCATCCGACGCAGCGCCTGGATCACGCTCCTCGGACGCGACCTCGACCCCGCCGTCGTCAACGCAGGCAAGGCACTCGCGGTCCTCGCAAGTTTCGCGCTCATCGGTGGCGGCGTACTCATCGTGGTCCGACTCATCCTCGGCCATGTGCCCCGACGGGCGCTCCTCGCCGCCGCGATCGTCGGCGTCATCGTGGTCGCCGCCAACTTCTTCCTGCTATACACCTACGTCGGCGCGCTCATCAATCCGGCCGTCTCCGCAGGCATCGTGCTCGTCTTCACGCTGCTGCTCTGGGTCAATATCTCCGTCCGGGCATACCTCGGAGCCCTGTGCTGGGTGGGCTGCAAGGGCTAGCCTCGGGCTGTGGCTCTCCTCCTCGATGAAGCGCACTGGCACTGGCGCGGACGCCTGTGGTGCCATCTCGTGAGCGACCACTCCCTCGACGAGCTCCATGCCTTTGCCGAGTGGATCGGCGCACCGCGACGGGCATTCCAGGGTGACCACTACGACATCCCCGACGAGGCACGCCCGATTGCCATCGAGGAGGGCGCCCTCGTCGTCACCAGCCGAGAGATCGTGCTGGCGCTCTACGCCGCCGGGCTGCGCCTGCCCCCCGCGCAGCGTGCGGTCGTCTGATCGGTCAGGGACCGTCGCCTTGCACCTGCGCACGGAGTCGGCGGAGTGAGGGTGAGCGTCGCCTCCTGAGACTGATCCACTGCCTCGGCGCTCCACGCCCAGGGGAACTGCGCAGCCGATTGCCACGCGTCCACCTGGTCCTCGTAATTGGGGTTGAAGGCATGTCCGCTGTTGCCTGTGAGATTGACCCAGGAGGAGTTGTCGAAGTCAGCGAGGTCGACGACCTGGCGCATGCTCGGGACCCACGTCACCTCGAAGCCCTCGCTGGGAGTCCAGCCGGTGGCGTTGACGATGCCGCTGCCGCCCGCCGTGTCGATCGGGCCGCGGTTGAAGAGTGCCTCGATGAGCGCGATGCCCGAGGCTCCGAGCGTGCCGTGCTCGAGCGTGAGATTGTGCAGCGCACCCCAGCGCCACGACGCGGGGTCATCACCCTGCAGCGAGACGGTGTCGGTCACCGGGCCAGCGTAGGAGTCAGCAGGCCGGCGCGGATGCCCAATTCACTCTCCGCTGCCGTGCGTGACCAGGCATCGGCCTGCTCGCGTGATACGACATCACCGTGCGCCACGACCTGGAGGACCAAGCCGTCGAGCAGCGACAGGATGCGCCACGCACTCGCATCGGGATCCGGGCACACCATCACGCCCGCATCGACTCCTTCACGGATGATCCCCGCGAGCGCGCGCTGCCATTCCTCGTTGAGTGTGCGCGAGATGCGCCGCAGTGCGGGGCGCCGGGATGCCTCCGCCCACGCATCCAGCCACAGTTGCATCCCGCTGTCATCGCTGCGGTTGTAGGTGTCAAAGAAAGCAGCCAACTGCCCCTCGGGGTCCGACTCATCGGCAATCGCGCTCAGGGTGTCCTCGAGATCCTCCCGCGCCGCCTGCTCGAATGCTTCGGCCAGGAGATCATCCATCGACGCGTAGTAGTGGTGGATGAGGCCACTTGACGTGCCGAGCTCCGCCGCCACATCGCGCACCGTGGTGGCGGCGATGCCCCGGCGCTCCATGACGGTGCGCGCCGCGGTGACGATCGCGGAGCGGCGATCATCGGGACTCATCCGGGCCATGTCCCCACGGTAAAGGCTATTGCGCATTTGTCCAATAGGGGCCTAAGGTGGCGACATGATGAAGACGACTCCCTTCCACCCCCGTCTGGCCGCACTCAGCCAGAGCCAGTCCTGGGGCAACTGGGCGGGCTACCTCTCCGCCGTGCGCTACGACCTGTCCACCAAGCACGAATACTTCGGCGTGCGCAATGCGGCCGGCTTTTTTGATACCTCGCCGCTCCACAAGTATTGGATCCGCGGCCGCGATGCCGAACGCTTCTGCTCCTACGTGTTTGCGCGCGACGTCCGCGCCGTCAAGCCGGGTCGAGCGCAGTACACCATCTGGTGCGATGACGCCGGATTCGTCCTGGAGGACGGTGTGCTCTTCCGCTTCTCATCCGATGAATTCCTCCTGACGTCAGCCGAGCCCAACTTCGGCTATCTGCGACAGATCGCGCGCCCATTCGAGGTCGAGATCCTCGACTGCAGCGACGAGTACGCCTCCCTGGCCCTGCAGGGACCTCGATCACGCGCCATCCTCGAGACGCTGACTCCGGACATCGCTGATCTGCGCTACTTCGGATTTACCGAAACCAAGATCGCCGACACTCCCGTGACCGTGAGCCGGACCGGATTCAGCGGTGACCTGGGCTATGAGTTGCTCATCCCCGCGGCCGACGCCCTCCGCGTGCTGGACGCCCTGCTCGATGCCGGACGTCCGCACGGCCTGCGCCCGTACGGCGACGAGGCACTGGGCATGACCCGCATCGAGGCGGGGCTGCCGCTCATCGGCGTCGAATTCTCGTCAAGTCGCTACGCCTTCACGGCTGATGAACGATTCACCCCGGATGAACTCGGGCTCGGCTGGTTGCTCAAGGGGATCGATGACCCCACGCGGCCCTTCATCGGCCGCGGCGCCATCCTGCGCGAACGCGCTGAGGGTGCATCGCGCTGGGCGACGGTCGGTATCACCGTCGACTGGCAGGACTACTACACCCTCTTTACATCCAACGGTCTGCTTGCGGAGCCCGATGAGATCCCCGTCGCCTGGGAGACGATGATCTACAACGACAAGGACAAGCGCATCGGCTACGCCACAAGCTTTATGTACTCACCCGTCCTGCAACGCCATGTCGGCATTGCTCGCGTCAAACCGAAGTACGCGGCCCCGGGCACCGAGATCTTCATCGAGCAGACCCTCAATCACGAATACATCAACGTCCGCGCGACCGTGACGACGCTGCCGTTCTACAACCCCGAGAGGAAGACGGCCTGAGATGACCGAGACCAACGCCTACGACGCGATCGTCATCGGAGGAGGCCATAACGGCCTCACCAACGCGGCCTATCTCGCCCAAGCTGGGCAGCGCGTCCTCGTCCTCGAGCAGCAAAACATGGTCGGGGGAGCAGCGATCACCGAGGAGTTGCGCCCTGGCTATTCCTTTACGACGTTCTCTTACGCTCTCAGTCTGCTGCGGCCGGAGATCATCGCCGAGCTCGACCTGGTGCGCTATGGATTCATGCCGCTCTACATGCGCTCGCACTTCGCGCCCATGGATAACGGTGACTACTTCCTCCTCGGTCCCGATGCCGAGATCAATCGCCAGGAGATCGCTCGACATTCACGCGCGGATGTTGACGGCATGGAGCGTTTTGAGCATGACACCGCGCGGGTGCGTCAATTCCTGCGCCCACTCTTCGACTCGGCGCCCCCCAACCTCTTTAGCAAGGCGCCCGAGGATGCCGATGAGGTGCGCTGGTTGCTCAAGCACCTGGGCAGCGCCGACACCAAGGTCATCCACGACTCGGTGCGTCTGCTCACCGGGAGTATCTCCGACTTCGTCGATGACTACCTCGAATCCGACATCATTAAGGCGACCATCTGCTCATCGGCGTGCGTCGGGATCAAACTCGGGCCGATGTCACCGGGGTCGGGCATGAACTGGCTCTATCTCTCCATGGGCGAGCATGACGGCATCGGCGGTTCGTGGTCCTTCCACAAGGGGGGCAACGGTGGCTTCACCCAGGTGCTGGCCCGCGCGGCGACGGCGTACGGCGCGGAGATCCGACTCGAGTCCACCGTGTCGCATCTCATCACCGATGACGGCAGGACCACCGGCGTCGCCCTCGTGGACGGCACCGAATTCCGCGCGCCCGTCGTGATCAGTTCGCTCGACCCGCGTCGCACCTTCCTGCAGATCGCCGACCCTCGCGAGTTGCCCGCCGAGCTTGTCGACACCATCCAGCGCTTCCGCTTCCAGGGGGTGTCATCCAAGGTCAACTTCGCCCTGGATGGCGTCCCGCACTACCCCGCCCTCGGTGATCGCACCGACCAGTACGTCGGCTTCGTCAACGTTGCTCCCACCGTGGAGTACATGGAGCGGGCCTACGACACGGCGAAGTACGGCTGGTACAGCGAGCACCCCTACATCGACGCATCGATCCAGTCCCTCATCGATCCGGATATGGCGCCCCCGGGCAAGCACGTCATGTCCTGCTACGTGATGTACACACCCCATGAGCTCAAGGACAGCACCTGGGATGCTGAGCGGGAGAAGATGGCGGACCGGGTGCAGGCCACCCTGCAGCGCTTCTTCCCCAACTTCAATGACCTCGTGCTCCAGCGCGAGGTGGTCACCCCCGACATCATCGAGCAGCGCACGGGCCTGTCCGAGGGCAACATCTACGCGGGCGAATTCTTCCCCCACCAGATGTGGATCTTCCGACCCGCACCGGGATATAGCGACTACCGCACGCCGATTCGGGGTTACTACCAGTGTGGATCCGGCACCCACCCCGGTGGCTGCGTCATCGGTGCCCCCGGCCGCTTCGCCAGCCAGGCCGTGCTCGCCGACACCCGTCGCTAGTACTACTGGTTCTGGTTCTGGTTCTGGTTCTGGTTCTGGTCGTTCTGGGAGCAGCCGGCAAGGGGCGTGAGGATCATGCCAACGGCGAGGGCGGCAGTGGCAAGGCGCGCGCGAGGTGTCATCTGCGCATCCTGACACCAATCAGCCGTTTCCGTAAGGGCTCGGCGCACGCCCCTGCGGACCCACGCGGCTGGCATAGCCCCGGGTGTGGGAGCAGTGGTTTCCGGCACGGAGGCTGTGGCCACCTCGATCGGGGAGGATTCCTGCAGCCAACCGACGACTGTGCCTCCCACGAGGTCGGCGGCAAAGCCGAGCGACACGGCGAGTGTGCGCTTAGCCATGGATCCCCTGGCGCTACTCCTCGATATCAGGCTCGGGATCGGTCTCCTCGAGATCACCGTCAGAGTCGGAGGATTCCTCCTCCACCTGCTCCGTCTCATCTCCGGATGATCCCGAGCAGGCGGTGACGGCAGGCACGAACACCCCGAATCCGAAGACGATGGCTGCCCCCACTCGTGCCGCGCGTGCCCAGGGAGTGTGTGACTTGGTCATGATGTCCCTCTCCTTGATGGGGTCAGTCTCGTTTGTGGGTTCAGTGTGTCGCAGACCTTCCCGGCCCCATCTGCGGGTGGAAAGTGCCCCGGGAGGGCGTTATTCACCCGAAGTTCGATACCTGGGCCGAGAGTGTGCAGGCGACCTGGGCCGAGATCGGGCGTGGCCGCTAGGACCGGCACATGCGCAGACCGGAGGACCCTGCTCTAGCTCCGACCCAGGGCCCGCAGGACCCGATCGGGAAAGTCCGTGATGATGCCATCGACGCGGCACTCCTGCACGAGCGCTGTCACGAGGGCATCAACGGTGGGCGCACAGGATGGCAGTTGATCGACCCGCACGGTCCAGGGCGTGACATACAGCCCGGCAGCATGGGCCTCATCTGCGAGGTCGGTCGCTGCGATGGATCCCGGCTGCGTGCCCTGTCGCACCAACATCGTCAGATCCGGCCCGATGCCATCAGCCCAGGTGCGCACCTGCTCCATGGAGTTGTGCTCAAGCATCCAGTCGTAGTCGTAGTTTGCCCACGTCCCGTCCGGCAACTGTTCGAAGGTCTCGTGATCCTCGGTATGGCCGATGAGTTGAGTCAGCGGGAGGTCGACCCCCACGCGTGGGGCGATGTCAGCGCGGATGCGCTGCAGAGCCCGCGCATCAAAACTCATGACCCGACATCGATCCTCGCGTGTGCGATAGCCGTAGCGAGCCAGGACGTCGTACACAGCCGAGGGGAGATCCCTGCCCTCCTGCTCGTGAAACCACGGCGACTTCAACTCCGAGAAGATCCCCACGTCTCTGCCGAGGCTGTGGCGTACGCCGCGCAGGAACTCCAGCTCTGACTCCAGCGTGTGGAAGCCAAAATTCGACTGCCACAGGGGGAAGCGGTCGGGGAAAACTGGGCGCTGCTGACCATCAACGGTCGTGAATCGCTCGGTCACCGCGAGGGTGAGGATCTCGTCAAGATCGAAGTCAATGACGTAGTAGTGGCCATCGGCACGCTGACGGCCGGGGTAGCGCATCGCCACGTCACTGACATTGTCGAGCCAGAGATCGTGGTTGATGAGCAGGCGATTGTCGCGTGTCATGACGACGTCGTGCTCGACGTAGTCGGCCCCCTGACCCACGGCGAGAGCCTTGGCGGGCAGGGTGCTCTCGGGCAGATATCCGCTCGCCCCTCGGTGGGCGATGACCAGCGGTGTCATGGCGCGCAGGCTACTCCTAGGAACCCTTCGCCATCTCGCGCTGGATCTGATCTTCGGTCAGGGGCTTGTGCATGACCTGGTTGACGCCGTAGAAGATAAGACCCACGGCAAAACCGCCCATGACCCACACGGGCCAGAAGTAGCCCCTGCCGGAGATGAACCAGATCAGGACCATGAAGAGCGAGACGACGACCGCCCCGATCACGTAGTTGAGGAATCCCCTGCGCTGATGGAGTCGCTGAATGGCCTCCTGGCGCGCTGCATCATTGCTCATGATTCCACGGTAGGCCCGCTGTCAATAAGCCGACGACAGCCCGCACTCGCCGGCATCATCGACCGGCTCGTGTGACACGTGCTCCTCGGCACACTCGTGCTCCTCGGCAAACTATTGAGGTGACCCCCGCCTAGTCTGGGGCTATGCGTCCGGCCATGGTCAGCACGAGCCCACTCGGGGGGATGCCGGGTCGGGTGACGCCGATCATCGCGGCGACGATCATCGCGACGATGGCCATCGGTCTTACCGGTGGCACCGGTGCATCAGCCGCCCCGCCCGCGGCTGAGATCGTCGCGGCCCCCGCGGCGCCCGCGACCCCGCGGGCCGGCATCGACTGGCGCGCCTGTGACTCATCCATGCCGAGCACGGCACGCTGCGGCTCGCTCACCGTGCCGCGCGACTGGGGCGATGCCCGCGTGGACGGCACCTACCGCATCTCGGTCGCCCGCATCCCCGCAGCCAAGCCGTCGGAGCGGATCGGCGTACTCACCTTCAATCCCGGTGGGCCAGGCTCTCGAGCCGTGTCCAACATTGCCTGGGTGCAGGGGATGCTGCCGCAGCGTGTGCGAGACCGCTTCGACATCGTGGCGTGGGACCCACGCGGTGTCGGTGGATCGGAGCCGTCGATATCCGGGTGCAGTGTCAAGGACATCCAGCCACCCAAGACAGGCCCCGTCGACTGGGATGCCTGGACGGCGAAGTACATGCGGGTGAACGGCGAGGCTGCAGCAGCGTGCTTCGACGCCAACCGGCGTCACGCGCCGTACGTCGGGACCTGGCAACTTGTGCGTGATCTTGATGCGATCAGGGACGCGCTGGGCCAGGACACCCTCACCTTTTGGGGTATGAGTTACGGCTCGACAGTGGGACGCGCCTACGCGCAGTACTTCCCCCAGCGGGTGCGTGCCCTCCTGCTCGACGGTGTCATCTCGCCCCTGTCCACCATCGACCTCTGGGCCCGCGAGCACACCTGGGATGACCCGCTTGCGATCACAACGATGCTCTCAGCACTCGGCACCTCCTACGAGGCGAAGTACAACCGCGTCATGGCCGCGCTCCAGAGGCGCACCCTGCGCGACACCTCCGGTGCGACGGTGACCCGGTGGAGTGTGGGTCGCGAGATCATCTCGCTGGCCTCCTACCACTCCACGTGGACCGCCGTGGCAGGTCTGCTGGACCGACTCGATGCCGCCCTGGGATCTCGCGCGACCACCGCATCCTTGACAGCCTCGGCCGCAATCACCAAGGGCTGGTTCGACCCACAGTGGACCTACGTCAACTGCTCCGACATGCCCGATCGCCCGTCGGCCGCGCGACTGGCGGACATCGCCCGTGAAGGAGCTGCCGCGGGTGGAGTCCACGTGGGGCAGTCCGCTATCCGCGAAGGCGCCCAGTGCGCAGGATTGCCGCGATTCGGTCGCCCGATCCCGCGGATCCTCACTCCCCTCACCCTGCGCACCCCGCCCCTCGTCGCCAACGCCGCGGCGGACAACCGCACCCCCTGGACCGCAGCAGTGGAGATGGCGAAAGCCTTCACGGGCACCCGCACCGTGCAGTACGCCGGCACACATCACATCGTCTACGGCCGCACCACCGGCTGTGTTGATCGACCCATCACGCGCTATCTCGTGGAGTTGCGGATCCCGCCGAGGGATGTGCGCTGCCCACTCAAACGCTAACGTCGGGCCGACACCACAGGCTGGTAGCGTCGCGTCGTGCCGGACACTGATGTGAGTTATGCCCTCGATGGAGCCATCGCCTGGGTGCGCCTCGACCGGCCCCATCGTCTCAATGCCGTGACGGCCGGACTTGTCGATGACCTGCTGGATGCCTTCGACCGGGCTCGCTCCGATGGGGCTCGCGTCGTCATCCTCGCGGGCACAGGCCGAGCGTTCTGCGCCGGATTTGACCTCAAGGACTTCACTCCGGATGAGACCCTCGACGATGCCCGGGTCCGCCTGCAGCGACTCCAGGACGTCACCCGCCGCACGCTGTCCTACCCCGGTCCCGTCATCGCCGCGGTGCACGGCTACGCGATCGGTGCCGGTGCGGAATTCGCCCTCGCCTGTGACCTCGTGATCGCCAGCGCCGATGCCGTGTTTGCCTTCCCGGAGGTGGAGGTCGGCCTCAGCAGCACCAATGGCGCCTCCGCCATCCTCCCGCGCCTGGTCGGCCCGATGCGAGCCAAGGAGCTCGTGCTCCTCGGCGAGCGCTTCGGCGCCGACCGCGCCTACGAACTGGGCCTCGTCACCCGCGTCGTGCCGGACGGCGCCCATGAGGCTGCCGCGGCCGCGATCGCTGAGCGTCTCGTGGCACGTCCGGCGGGTGCCCTGCGACTCGCCAAGCGCCTCATCGACGAGGGGAGTGAGATGTCCATCGCCGAGGCACTCGACGCGGAGGTTGACATCGCCCTGTCGACGTTGGGCACCGGTGAACCCCAGGTCGCCACATCGGCCTTCCGCGAGCGCTGACCGGCATGCAATCCGCGTCCGATCTCGAAGCCAGCACGCTGCCGGGTGCTCTCCGTCGCGCCGCAGAACTGTGGCCGGATCGCATCGCCTGGATCTTCGACCTCCGCGAGGGACCCGAGCCCGAAGCCAGCGCCACCCTCACCTTCTCCGATGTCGCCCGGGGCGTCGATCGACTCGCACGCCATCTGCGCTCGCGGGGTGTGCGCGCGGGTGATCGCGTGGCGCTGCTGCTGCACAATCGACCCGAGGTGCCCCTGCTCTGGCTTGCCCTGGCGCGACTCGGTGCCACGGCGGTGCCCCTCAACACCAAACTCCGCCACGATGATGCCGGTTGGATTCTTGCTAAATCCCACAGCGTCGCGGTCATCACGACACCCGAACTTGGCGACCAGGTGGCACCGCTGACCATCCCCGTCATCGACGTGGCCGACCTGGCCTCGCCCCCTGTCGATGATGGCCCACTCCCCGACGTGCACGACCCGGACGACATCGTCAACGTGCAGTTCACCTCCGGTACGACGGGCCACCCGAAGGGGTGTCTGCTCTCCCATCACTACTGGCTGCACCTCGCCGCCAGCCTGGTGACTGGCTTCCCCCGACTGCGGCCGGAGGATCGCCTGCTCACCGCGCAGGCGATGTCCTACATGGATCCCCAGTGGAATATCGCGGCGTCACTTGTCAGCGGCGCCTCGGTGGTGGTGCTTGATGGTTTTCACCCCGTCACCCTGTGGGATCGCCTCCGTGAGCACGAGGCCACCTACTTCTACTGTGTGGCCTCGATGCCGTCGATGCTGCTGACCACCGACCCGAGTCCGCGCGACCATGACCATCGCGTGCGGGTGATCCAATGTTCGGCCATCCCACCCGCACGCCATGCCGATCTTGAGCAGCGCTGGGGCGCGCCGTGGTTCGAAGTGTTCGGCATGACGGAGACCGGCGGCGACATCCACGTCACGGATGTTGAGCATGATGCCCTGGTCGGATCCGGGAGCATCGGTGTCGCCAAGCCAGGCCGTGAGGTGCGGATCGTGGACACCAACGATGTGGATGTCCCCGCCAACACCGTCGGTGAGCTCGTGATGCGGGGTCCCGGGATGATGTCGGGGTACGACGATGAGGCGCAGGCAACAGCGCATATCTTCCGCGGCGGTTGGCTGCATACCGGTGACCTGGCCCGAGGGGATGAGTCGGGCATCATCACCCTGGTCGGGCGTCTCAAAGAGGTTGTCCGTCGAGCGGGGGAGAACATCGCCGCGCGCGAGGTGGAGGACACCCTGCTGGCCCACCCGGGTGTGCGCATGGCCGCCGTCGTGGCTGAGCCAGATGAACTGCGCGGAGAAGAGGTCAAGGCATATCTGGTCCTGACAGACAGCCGCGATGCCGAGGCCGCGGCTGCCGTGCTAGGAGATTTCTGTGGTGACCGGATCGCGCGCTTCAAGGTGCCGCGCTTCTGGGAGGTTCGCGATGACCTGCCCAGGACGCCCTCCGAGCGCGTCGCCAAATCACTGCTCGTGCCCGGGCGCACCTGGGACGCACTGGCGGGATCGTGGCGGCCATGACGATGCGCGCCTTTGCGCCGGCGGATGAGTCACGAGCCCAGGACATCTACGAGGAGTCCTTCCCACCGGCGGTTCGGGCTCCCTGGCATCAGATCCGTGATCACCGCGCCGATGAGCACCTCCTCGTCCTCATCGACCCTGACGACGTGGTCGTCGGCCTCAGCCTCATCCGCCACCTTGGTGATACCCGGATGACCTTCGTGCGCTACCTCGCGGTGGATTCTGAGCAGCGAGGCCGTGGCCTGGGCGGTCGGTTGCTCATGTCCCTGTCCTCCCACGTGATCTCCGAGGGATACGACGTTCTGCTACTCGACGTTGAAAAGCCCATCGGTGAGCACGCGGATGAGGATCTTCGCCGGATCGAGTTTTATCGTCGGCACGGCCTCACCCTGCTCGACGTTCCCGACTACGCACCCCCGGGTCACGGTGAATCCGGAGAGCCCGTGCCGCTTCTGCTCATGGGTCGGGTCCTCGGTGACGGTCCGCCGCTGACGGGGGCGGCACTGCAGGATGCTGTCGCTGCGGTCATGCTCCACCGCTACGACGTACGCGATTGATCAACGACACACGACTCCGCGCGCACGCGGTGCATCCGTCACCCGGATGGTGCAGGTGGCGTCAGAACCTGACACCACGAGCGCCACCATGCCGCCCTTGGACTTGAGGTTAGTCGTGATGTCGGCCGAGGCCGCGAGTTGGCGCAGCAGAGGGCTCATCGCCACCATCACGAGCTGATCACCCAGCTGATCCACGGACTCGAATGCGATTTGCTCAAGCACGGCATCGGCAAATCGATCGGTCGCCATCCCGGCCACCGTCGGCTTGGCTTGCGTGGTCGTATCCGGGGGCGAAGGCGACGGACCGGGTGCCTCCGGTGAGGCCGACACGCTGGGTGCAGCGGAGGAGGGTGCCGTCGGGGCAGGTTCGGATGCGGCCGTGGATACACAGGCAGCGGTCAGCAGCCCTCCGGCGAGCACGGATGCGATCAGGACGACGGCTTGGGGGCGCATGATCCGACGGTAGGGGCCGCACGACACCCCACGCGCGGTGAGTCGCGGAGATCAACCGTTCGGATGAGGGGCGCAGGGGTGATTGATCACCCTCCCCACTAGCCTGGAAAACCTCACGCACCCTGAGTCGGACATTCCCGCCGTGTCTTGCCTGACCCGGCCCGAGCCTTCCTCGAGGAGAACCCATGGCTACCCACGCCGCGACAAAGCGCTACTTCGGCTCCGCGATCATCGTGGGATGGGTGCTGGTGGCACTCGTGTGGGTGATCTTCAGTTCCCTGGCGCAAAACTACGTGACCTACATCCCCCTGCTTCTGGCGTACGCGGCCTGGACGGTTGTCGCGGTGCTGATGTTTGGCCGGGGTCTGGACCGTCAGATGGCCGCTGAACCTGACACTCACTGAGCCTGACACTCACTGAGGCGTTGCGGTGCGCCTGGCCAACCGCTGGCGGATGCCGAAGTAGCCGACCGCAAGCCAGCCCAGGACCATCTGCGGCAGGAAGCAGAAGGCACGCCAGATGACATCGGCGGCGACAGCCTGATCAAAATCCGCACCAAATGCTACGAGCATGCCGATGAGCGCCGCGTCCACCGTGCCCGCGCCGCCCGGTGCCAGCGGCACGGTCGTCAGGAGGAGCGCGACGGAGAAGGCGGCAAAAATCTCCAGGACGGTGATGCTCTCCGCTCCCACTCCGCGCAGGGCCGCGATGATGACCAGCATCGGGGCCAACTGGGCGAGCAGGTTGGTGAGGGTGATGGGCAGCCAGCGCTTGCCGACCATCTCCGCCGCGGTGTCATTGAATCCAACGACACTGTCGACGACATCGGGTGGTGTGCGCTTGATGAAGCGGAAGACCGCACCCACCAGACCCTGGGCAAACTCACCGACTCGCTGAGCGTTGGAGCGGCTGCGCAGGACAAAGGCAACCCCCGCCATCGACACCAGGCAGATAACTCCCGCGATGAGGACAATGATGTCGAGTGTCTCGCAGGGGATCGCGCCGCAACTATCACCGGTGACTGCGCGGCGCTCGAAGATCCACAGCAGGGTGAGAGCCACGCCGGGAGCGCCGAAGGTCATGAGGTAGGTCCACAGGGCATCCGCGGCGACGGCAGCCGCCGCGAGTCTCTGCGAGACGCCGTAGCGAGCAAGGATCGCGTATTGCATACCGACCGCGATCGGGCCGCCGCCGAAGGGGATCGTCGTTGCGATCGCAAAGCCGCCCTGTCGGTCGACGAACGCCGGCACATATCCCAGGTGGGGAATGGCCGCGATAGCGGTGAGCGGGTAGACGGCAATGGCGAAGATGGCGGCGGCGATGGCCGCGACCGTCCAGATCAGGGGCATGGAGAACGCCGACTGGACGCCCTGCTCGAATCCGCCAAAGTTGGTGGCCATGTAGCTGAAGATGAAGTAGGCCAGGACAAGACCCAGCAGCGTGAGGATGACCTTGGGCAGCCACGACTTCCAACCGCCCGACTTTTTGACCGGCCTGTCCGGAGGGGATTCGGTCGATGGCGCGCTCACTCGTTGACCCTCTCGTGAAGATCCATCCGTGTCCAGTACGCCACGGCCACACACGGGAGCGGCTGGACCGCGACTGATCCATGTCTAGGGTGAGCCCATGACGTCCTCCTCCCGGGGTCCCCGCTCCCCCGCACCGCGATCCGCCGTGATCAAGGACCGCTTCTATCGGGACAACCTCGCGGCGTGGGATGAGCGTGCACCCGCGCACGCGCGTGCGGATGGCTACCGAGTCGAGCGCTTCCGCGAGGATCCGGCGTACCTCAGTGATGTGGTGGGCTTTGACATCCCGCTGCTCGGTGACGTCGAGGGCCTGGACGGCGTACATCTGCAGTGTCACATCGGCACCGACACCATCTCCCTCGTGCGACGCGGGGCACACATGACCGGCCTGGACTTCTCCGGGGAGTCCCTCGCCCAGGCGCGCGCATTGGCTGCGGAGACCGGTGCCGAAGTCGACTTCGTCCAGTCCGATGTCTATGACGCGGTGGCGGCACTCGGCCGCGAGCGATTCGACTTCGTCTTCACCGGCATCGGCGCGCTGTGCTGGCTGCCCGATGTGCGTCGCTGGGCGCAGGTGGTGCACGACCTGCTGCGCCCCGGCGGCTTCCTCTTTATCCGCGAGGGTCATCCCATGCTGTGGTCGATGGACGAGGAGGTCGATGATGACCTCGTGGTGGGCTTCCCCTACTTCGAGGTGCCCACCCCCATCACCGACACCCACGACGGGAGTTATCTCCCGGTCGACACAACCTTCACCGCTGAGGTCTCGCACTCGTGGAATCACGGACTCGGGGAAACGGTCATGGCTCTGCTCGACACGGGGATGGCCCTGGACCTGATGGTCGAGCATGACAGCTGCCCATGGGAGGCGCTGCCCGGCACAATGGTCGAGGATGCGGACGGCGAGTGGCGTCTCACCGAGGGCCGGGATCGGCTCCCGCTGACCTACACGCTCCGGGTGCGCCGGAGCAACTGACGAGTCGACTCAGCCGCCGGGTGTCAGACACCCCCACATGCCGTCACGGTGAGCGAGGCTGCCAGCAGCGCGGCATACTCCCCCTGTGAGTCGGGGCACGAGTCAAGCCGCATCCGAGGCCCTGCACGCCTGCCTGCGCCTGCAGAGATCCCACATCGATGTCGCTCCCGCACTGCGCACCGGCACACTCCTCTCCTTTATCTTCCTCCTTGCCCTGCCATCGGGCAACATCCCGATCGCCACGTCCATCGCCATCGGAGTGCTCTTCATTGCGATCCTGGACTCCACCGAGGCACCACAGATCCGCCTGCGCTCCATGCTCTGGGGCATCCTGTGGATCAGCCTCGCCGTACTCCTCGGCGGCCTGGTCAGCGGTGCCACGATCCCCCATGTCATCCTCGCGGTGCTCGTCGCCGCAGCAGTCGGCTATGCGGGTGCACTCAGCATGCGGGGAGCGCTCATCGGAGTCCTGTCCCTGGTGCTCTTTGCCCTCTACTCCGGCTTCGGAGTCGGCGTCAACGTCGCCATCGAAGACGCTGGGCTCTTTGTGGTCGGCGGCTTCATCACGATCGCGGTCAACCTGGCGATGACACCCCTGCATCGTCTCCCGGCGGTGCGCACGAGCATTGCGCGCACCTTCCGGGAGATTGATCAGGCCACACGTCGGCGCGGCTTGGCCCTGGCAGCGCCCACCATCGCGGCGGAGATCCTCGCGGCACATACGGTGGCCGACCACCGAGGCTGCACGGATGACACCGCGGCGTGGGTCCATGACCTGCTGGGTGATGCGGAGCGCACGAGACTCGCCCTGCTGGCTTTGCTCGCCGAACGATCCGTGTCACCGACGTACGTCGATGATGTCGCTCGGGCTGCCGGAACTGTCGCCGCGGCCCTGGCCGATGAGGTCCAGGGCCCACTGGGGATCCCCAGCCGCCGGCGTCGTGCCCGACCGACCACTCGACTGCGCGCCCTCGACGAGATCGTGGCGGTCGCACCCGATCCTCGGTTGGGGATCCTGGCAGAAGAGCTCACCGCGGGCTTACGAGCCGCCACGCAGCGCCTCGATGGTGCGTGGCCCATCGGCCGACGCGCAGAGCTGAAGCCGGTGCACCTCCCGCACCTGCCCGTCCTTACCCGGCTGCGTGCCCATGCTCATCGCTCGAATGCTGTCGTCGAACACACCCTGCGGCTCATGGTGGCGTTTGGTGGAGCGACCCTCTTTGCGGTCCTGATCGATCAGCCGCACGGCTACTGGGTGCCTCTCACGGTGGCGTGGATAGCCAAGCCCGATATCGCCAGCACGGTGTCGCGCGTTGTCATGCGCATCGTCGGCACGATCGTGGGCCTGATCGCCGTCGCCGCCATCGCGCTCGCGGTGCGAGATCTCCCGAGTGAGCAGATCCTGCTGTCCATCTCACTCGGCGTGGCGGGTGCGCTGGCACTCGCTTTCCTCTGGGCCAATTATCCCGTGGCGGTCGTGGGCATCACGGCCTTCGTCCTGCTGCTCGGCGAGTTCGACAACCCCGAATTGGAGCGCAACCTCATCTCCCGCCTGGTCGCCACGGTGGTCGCAGGAGTGTGGGTGATCCTGGTCAGCTCGATCCGTCCCCGGCGGGCCAGTGTCGCGACACTGGGTGCCCTGCGCGCCAGCTGTCAGGCACTGCGGGAGTACGCGCGGGTGGTGCAGACGGGTCAAGACGCCGCCGCCGCCAGGTCACAGGTCCTCGCCACACGGACCGCAGCGCTTGCCGCGGTGTCCGCTGCCGTGGCTGAGCCACCGGGATTGTGGGAACGACCCGGTCCACACGTCGATCCGGACGAGGCGGCCGCCATCCTCGCCGACGCCATCGACAGCGCGTCCGCCATCCTTGCGGAGGAACTTCTCGAACGACACGGCACGCAGGATCCAGGGACGTGGTCGCGCATCACGGGAGATCTTGACGATATTGATGCGCGCATCACGTCGATGGAGATGTCTCCCGCCTAGCCGAGATGCATCTCGTCGGTTTGCCTCTGCTGGCGCGTATCCGCTGGCGTGTGTCAGCCAGCGGGGCGTGGCAGCGTCGCATACAGCCGATCCATGACGGGTACGCCGAGTCCACTTGCCATGTCATAGCCGGGATAGGCCGAGCAGCAGCCCACTACCTGTACGGCGTTGGAGCCCGCAACCACATCAAAGAAGGGGGACGTCTTGGCGGCCGCGGCTGAGTAGAGCCAGGCATTGGCGAAGCCGATCGTTGGGAAACCCCGACCGCGCTGCGCCGCGGACATGGCGGCGAGATTGGCCGCGAGGAAGGGTGCGCCCCCGCTCGTGCCCCCGACGGTGAAGACCTCACCGCCGTAGACAATCGGCCAACCCGGTCGGATGGCCCCGAGCAGGGCCACATCGGGGACCGTGCGCGGCCCCACCGGCGTGACTCCCGCCTGCCACCACGGACGATCGACCAGGATGCTGGGGCCACCGCTGCCGGCCGGACCGGGTGGGGTGATCCCACTGACGTACGGCAGGTCGTTCCACACGCGCTCGGTGCGGCGCGTGTTGTCGGGCTTCAGCGCAAGTCGCGTGCCTCCCACCGCGGTGACCCACGCGGAGCTGGCCGGGTACCACACCGTCGGCTCACCCGACTCCTCCGCGATCTGCGCACCGCACATGGATGAGCCGTAGTCACCCGCCGCGACGATGACGGATGTACCGACAATCGCGGCCAGGCGCAGGAGGTCTTCATTGAGCGTGAGGTAGTCGCCGTACTGGACGTCGTACTCAGCCTCACATACACCGTAGGACAGTGACGCGACATCGGGGACTGATGGGCCGTCCAGCATGCGCGCAAAAGCATCGGTGAAACCCGTCAGCCCTTCGACGACCTCGAGCAGGGTGATGGATGATGCGCGCGGCAACGCGGCGGAAGCCGTGATGAGATCCAGGTGGGTCTCACTGGATGCATTGACGAACGGCTGCGGCACACCAGTGCCCCTGACGACATTGATGCGAGGAGCGGTGTAGCCGAAACATTCCGCAGCATCCGCGAGGTCTTGAGCGGCGTAGCCACCGCCCAGGGAGATGACGGTGAGTCGGGCATCCTGACCGCGCACCCCCTTGGCTGCCAGGGCCGCCGTGCCGTAGGCGGCCTGAATCTGCACGGGGACATAGACCGCCTTGGCCTTCACGGCCGGCGCATCACACGTGCCCGCTGGCACGGTGCCGAGATTGCGCGGCCAGGGATTCGGGCTGCCGGTCGAGGCCAGCAGCTCTTCGAATTCGTCGAATGTGGCTCCGGAAATGCCTGGCACGTCGGCGCTCGCAACGTACTCGGCGTACGTCGGCACCCACTCGGCGGTGACCGTGCGCAGACTGGCGGGTGCCTTGGCGTAGGCGGTGCCGTCGAGCATCGAGAAGGTCCGATAGGGAAACGTCGGTGTCGGCGTGGTGCTGCGCATCTTCAATCCGTAGGCCTTATTCCACACGGAGACGGGTGCGGTGAGGCGCGCCAGGATGCGGCCCTTGTCAACGCTCACGTCAATGCCGAGCTTTTGAGCAGCAGCGCGCAAGCGCGTGACCGACTTCGACGAAGCGCCGTACGCCTTGCCGGCGTTAACCAGCGAGGGATGATCCCGATAGAGCAGGTTGCCGGGAGTTGAGCGCTCGGTCGCCGCCTTATCCAGGGCTGATCGGTCGCGCGGCAGACCGACGAGGAAGGTGACACTCGGGTCATCGGCGCGAACCACCGCAGCCGGCGATGCCTCCGGGGCGACACCTTCGGAGTCCGCTGCAGCACCCGGCGCGATCAGCAGTCCCACGGCAAGGGCCCCCGCGGACAGGATCACGATCGGTCGACGCAGCATGGACTCGACCCTAACCGGGGATCTCAGCGGACGTAGACCTGGCCGCGGGAGAGGTCGAGGCCCGAGCACGCACCGGTCCCCACGACCGCCGTGAGAGAGGCGCCGTCAGCGGAGAGGCGCACCTTCACAGATTGGCTCGAATTCGACCAGCAGTGTTCCTGGCCGGCAGTCAGCGACAGCGGGTCGCGCCACGTATCAGATCCCGGACCCTGCTTGCTGATCATCATCTGGACGAGCGGCCTGGCAGCGTTGAGCCCACCGATGCGGATCGTGTTGCGAGGATCGACGTTGAAGACGATCTGCGACTGGTACTGACCAGCGGGCATCCCCTCATTCCACGTCTCCCCGCGATACGTGAGCGAGTTGACCTTGGCGTCGCTGAAGAACCACATGCCTTGCGCGGTGCCCACCTTGCCCTGCGAGATCGTGCCGCACGGCGTGCCGGGCACGGGATCGGTCGACGGAGCACCCAGCTTGGCGAGCCAGCGCTCGCGTTGTACTCCGGCGTAGAAGTCATAGGGGCAGACTGCATAGAGTTCCCCCGAAGCTCCAGGGGACGACGTGAACCGAGCCTGATTGATGAAGGTGTTCGTGCGACCCGTGTCCTCAACCCTGAGGTCGAAGGCCACGCTCCGGCCCGCCTCGCCCTCAAACCACCCGATCTGCTCCCCCGCCTTGATGAGCGTCGGTGTGACCGGCTGCCCGGCGCTCGAAGGCACCGGTTCCTTCGGCACCTCGCTCGCGACCGCTCCGACGACGCCCTTGACGTGGTAGAGCTGCACCGTAACGCCACAACCCGCGTCGAAGAACAGGGAGTACTCCGGCTTGTACGTGGGATCGGTGCCGATCTTGTAGTAGGCCGCCTGGTTCAAGGTCATGTCGACCGGCGCATAGAGCGGCAGGCGCTGGCCATCGAGCTCCGGCTTGGAGTGCACGTAGGAGCGGACGGAGAGTACGCCACCGTAGGCAGTCTGCTCACCGATGGGGACGACGACCTGCACGTGCTCGGGCGCGATGAAGTCCTTCGTGAAGACCGGACGAGTCTTGCATGCGGGATCAGGATTGGGACCGGGTCCGGGCCCCGGATTGGTGCCCTTGCTCAACTTCCAGACCAACTTGCCCTTCTTCTTGCCAGACTTGAGCTTCGTGCAGATGACCGTGCGCCCGGGTCCATCGCCCATGGTCGTGCCGACCTTCTTACATGGCTTGCCGACCAGGCTGGCGGCCTGTGCCGAATCAGGGCTCCCGGCGATGAGGAGCACGGTGCCTAGCAGAGCGAGTGCCACGGCGATGACCGTCGATGGGATCACGCGTCGCGACCATGGTGAGTGAAGCATCGAGGGAGTCCCTATCCGTATGACGGCTTCTCAGTGATGCAGCCGGTCTCGAGTGTCTTTGCTGCGTAGTGCGTCGTACCGGTGTTGGCCTCATAGGCTCGCGCTGCAGTGGCCAACTCGGTGAGCAGGCGCTCCTTCACCGCTGGCTTGAGGTAGAGCGCAGGACACACGTGCATGGGCCGACCATCCGGAGACGATGCGAGGATGCCGATCTCATAGAGCGCATAGCCCGAGGTGTAGAGCCAGTTGTCCTTCTTGTAGTAGCTGGCCACAGCGATGGGCTCACCCGCCTTGACGAGGTCACCGACCTTGACCTTGGGCTCCATGACGTGCTCGTGCTCCCAGGTCGCAATCCTGCCGAAGCCTCGCCCGTCCGAACCTTGCACGCAGGCGGGCTGGCCGCCGACAGCGATGCCGATACCGATGCTGTAGTCATCGCTATAGCTGTTGACGAGCTTGGTCACTGCACACACCTCGCCGCTCACGATCGCCTGGACCGTCGTCCCCAGCGGCACGAAGAAGGTCATCTGCGGATCGACGTAGTCGGGCGGATCCGTGGGCCTTCGCGGGCCCTCGCCGTAGTACTGGATGGGCGCCGTCATGGTCGATCCCGGCGGGAAGGGGATCGAGCCGACGTACATCTCTCCGGCCTTCTTCGTGGCCGCGTTGTAGGGCGCCACCGTGATACCCCAGGACTTAATCACCGCCGGGATCTCGCCATCGGGGGACGGCGGAATCGGTGGCTTTGCGAGCTTCCACACGAGTTTGCCCTTCTGGGGCCCCTTCGTGATCTTGGCGCACACCAACGTGCGTCCGGGGCCGTCGGGCCGGGTCACGCCAGCCTTCTTGCACGGTTTGCCGACCAGGCTGGCGGCCTGTGCCGAGGATCCCACCAAGGAGACACTCAACACAGCGGCCAAGGTCACCGTGCTGACGGCGACGAAGGTACGCGACACGCGCATGCTGCCTCCCGAAGTAACCTCTCGCCAAGTGTGAAGGCGCGAATAGCCGGTGTCCAGCCATCCCGCCAATTCCGCACCTCAGCGGACGACGAATGCCTCGCTCAGGGGCTTGCGCGTGAGATCGGGTACACGGCATTCGGCCGCGGGGTAGCCGATGGGGAAGAGGATGTAGGGGCGCTCCGTGGCGGGCCGATCCAGAATCTCGGTGAGGAATGCCATCGGATTGGGAGTGTGTGTCAGTGTCGCCAGCCCCATCGAGTGCAGTGATGCGATGAAGAGCCCGCACGCGATGCCGACGGATTCGTTGACGTAGTAGTTCTTGCGCAGGGAGCCGTCCGCCATCGGTGTGGACTTCTGCGCGAAGACCACCACGATCCACGGCACGAACTCCAGGAATTCCTTATCCGCTGTCGTGCCCAGGGGCGCGATGGCATCGCGCCAGGCATCCGGCAGGCGCCCGCCCTCGTAGTTGACGCGCTCCTCCTCCTCGGCCGCGAGACGGATGCGACGCTTGGTCTGCGGATCGCTCACCGCCACGAAGGTCCACGGCTGCTGATGGGCACCGCTCGGGGCCGTGTTGGCCGTGGCTACCGCAATCTCGATCATCTCCTGCGGCACGGGATCGGCACTGAAGTCACGCACGCTGCGACGCGCGCTCATGCGCTCGAGGAAGTCCCGGCCCGCACGTTCGGGATCCTCCACATGCGGGGCGACGTAGGGGATGAAGCCCTCACTCACGGCGACCACCTCTCTCGATATTCACCATGCCGCCCGTGTGGGCCGACTCGTATCGTCGCAGAGGCGTTCTCCGTGCCATATGCGTCGCCTGGTGAAGCAATGTGCCCGGAGAACGCAATGCGCCCGGAGAAGGCCGATGCTGCCCCGTCGTACAAGTACCAGCCGCGTTGCTCGCGTCGGCGCACCTCGGGCGGGTCAAAGGCGTCGATCGTGGCCATGGGCCGATAGTGCCCGAGTCACCGCGACAGGGGAAGCACCCCACGTGACATATCCCTCCCCCGGTACGCCGTCCCCGCCCCTTGCGCGACGAGCCCTAGGCTCCTGCGGTGACCACGATCAGGCCCGACGGAGCAGCAGAGCCGCCCCTGACGGCCGATCCCCTCGCCCGCAGCCCGCTGCGGACCCCGCGCGCGTGGGCCGCCCTGCTCATCGGCGTCGTCCTCGTCGGCATCGGGCTCGGGATGATGATCGACGCGGGCTTCGGAGTCGCGCCGCCGGATGCACTCTTCACCGCACTGTCACGCACGAGTGGCCTGACGGTGGGGACGGTCCTGATCCTCGCGAGCGTGCTCATGGTGCTCATGTCGTGGGCACTCGGGCTGCGCCCCGCCATTGGCACCCTGATCTCCTTCGTCGGCATTGCCGGGGTCGTCGATCTCACGCGCCTCGCCCTGGACGTCGTTGACGCGCCCGAGTGGTCGGTGGGCGCGCGCATTGCACTCTGGATCGTGGGGCTGCTCTGCTTCTCCTTCGGCATATTGGGGATCTTCAGCTCCGATCTCGGGGCCAATCCCTACGACCAGGTTGTCCGGTCGATCGCCTTCCGCACCGGCCGCTCCCTCGGCTTCGCGCGACTCTCGGTGGACGCCGTCGCGCTGCTGATTGCCATCGTGCTCGGCGGATCCTGGGGTATCGGCACCGTGATCATCCTCATCTCCATGCCCTTGGCACTCAATCTTGTGCTGCCGCACATCAAGCGCCATGTCCATCACGACCCGGCCCACGACCGCGTCGCCTGACATGCGCCGCGTCGCCGTCCTCCTGCTCAGCGCACTCGCGGTCGCGGCATCGCTTCCCGCAGCAGCCCACGCGATCCCATCGAGCACGTCACACGCCGCGTCCGCTCCATCCCTCTCGGCGAGCGCGGACCCGGTCGCGCCCACGAGCGCGGCGTCCGACCGGCGGGTGTCGGCACGCGCCGATATCTGGCAGAAGCTGCGCACCGGGCGCGGCTACGCCATCCTCCTGCGACACGCGTTGGCACCCGGCACGGGTGATCCGGCGGGCTTCCGCCTGGGTGACTGCTCCACCCAGCGCAACCTCTCCCTCGAGGGCCGGCGCCAGGCCATCGCGATCGGCGCGCAGTGGCGTCGTGAGCGCGTGCCCGTAGATCGCGTGCTCACCAGCCGCTGGTGCCGAGCCCGTGACACTGCGCGACTGCTCGCCGTCGGCACGGTCACGGCGTACCCCGACTTTGACTCGTCGTTCACCGTGTCGAGCACCGTGGCCCAACGACGCACGGCGAAGGTGCGCGGGATCATCACCCGGCACCGCGATCAGCCCGGCGTGCTCGTGCTCGTCGGACATCAGGTCAATATCACCGCTCTGACCGGCATGGTGCCCTCATCGGGTGCAGCGGTCGTCGTCAAGGCCACATCCACGGGCACGCTGCGCGTCATCGGCGTGCTGCCGGCGGTCTGATCGTCGCGGTCGCCGGGGTCAGGATTGTGCCGGATCGTGCAGGGATTCCGCCACGATCTGCCAGGCCGTGTCCGTGGGTTCACCCGGTACGCGCGCCAACACCTCGCCCTCGGGCGTGACCACGCAGGCCTGCACTTCCTCGGATCCAGGGATCCCGAGGACCTTCTGGAAGGCGGAGACATTGGTGTAGACGGTGATGGTGCGCGCCAGCACGCGCGGGATGCGGATACTCGAGGCCATACCGCCGTCGATGAAGCCGCGCCCGAGCTTCCAGCGTGTGGAGAGCACGGGGATCTCGACGACGCAGGTGTCATCACCCGGTGCCATGTCGACGGGTGATCCGGGTACACCGGCCGCCTCCGCCCGGGCGATCCAGCGATCGACGCAACCCTGATGCCGCTGCTGGAAGGCGACCAGCGCGAGAGTGCGCGCGGCGGGGAAGTCAGCGGGCAGGTGTACGTCGCTCCCGGCTAGCGAACGGCCGGTCACGCTGGGGAACTCCACGCGATGACTATGCCAGGGACGAGACCGGTCCCACCGCGCACACGACGCGACCTGGAAGGACCGCTTGCTCAGCCCATAGAAGGAACCGGGTGCCTCGCGGGATCGCGCGAGCTCGTCGATATCGCCGTGCGTGAGGAAGCCTGAGCCCATGAGCAGGATGCCGTGGTAGCCGTGCTCGTAGAGCTCCTGCGTGTCAGGCAGCACCGAGCGCACGAGCGCGGCAAGGGCCGCGGCATCCGGCGTGGCATAGGTCATGCGGTAGTAGTGCTCGGGGAAGCCGACGCCGGTTCGGGAGTGTCCACAGATCGGTAGCGGGTCCTTCCACCCGATCCTGCAAGGTCGTCTACTCCCCACATGGTTGACAGGGCCTGGGCAGCATGGATATACATAATCGCGGATAGAGATATCTGCATGAAGGGGAGTGGTGGTGACGAAGACGCTCATCGATATCGACGACGACCTCCTCGAGGCGGCCCGCGAGGTGCTCGGGACCACGACCAAGAAGGACACCGTCAACACCGCGTTGCGGGAGGTACTCGCCGCTCAACAACGACGCAGGGCCGTGGACGATCTCATTGCCTGGACTGCTGGTCATGAGCCGCTGGACCGAGATGCTCGCCTCCGAGCCTGGCGCCAGTCTCCCTGAGTTCCTGGCGGACACCAGCGCCCTCTCGCGGTTAGGCAATCACCCCGGCGTGCGTGCTGCCCTCGCCGACCTCCTGGCCGCGGGACAGATCGCGTGGTGCGATCCCACTCGCCTGGAGATGGGACTCTCGGCCCGGAACGGACCGGATCACGCGGATCTTGAGCGTGCTTTCGATGGTCTGCCACACGCGCGGATCTCACCCCGGGACTATGACCGAGCTTGGCAGGTCCAGGGGCGACTTGCGGCGCTCAGTCGACATCGCGGGATCGCGTTGCCCGACCTCCTGGTGGCTGCCTGCGCGGAGCGGCTCAGCCTCACGGTGATCCATTGCGACGCCGACTTCGACGCCATCGCCGAGGTGACCGGCCAGCCCACCCGATGGGCCGCGGACCGGGAGTCGCTGTAGGGCTTGCTCACCATTGTGATCCCGGCTGCCTGTGGACAACTTCACTCGTTGTCTGCCATCGGTGCTTAGCCTCCTCGCATGGCTTTCGGCGACGCAGCACGCGCCTACTACATGGATCCTCGCGGCCACTTCGTGGAGCGCCGACATCTGCACGGTCAGGAAGTGCGCCTGCACTACCGCAACATCCCCGAGTCTGACGTCACGACGTTGCATGGCCTTCGGCTGACGACTCCCCTGCGGACAGTGATCGATATCGCCCCGACGGTGGATGAGGACCAGCTCGCACTCATGGTCCAGGACTTCCTCGACCGAGGACTCTTCACGGTCGAGGAGGCATGGGCACGGATTGCTGAGCCCGACATGCAGACCGACCCCGGTGCCGTTGCCCTTGCGCGCCTGCTGAGCGAGTTGGACTAGATCGCGCGGATCTCCACGCGGCGATCACTGGGCCTGCCCTTGGCGTGCTGATCGCCTATCCCGTCGAAGCGGATCCACACGCGCACGCCCTGGGCTGACAGGCACTGCGCGACAGTGCGGGCGCGCTTCAGAGAGAGCCCGGCCTGGACTCCGCGCTCGGATCCCGCGTGGCCGGTGACGTAGACGGGCGTAAGGGTGGTCTTGAGTCTCGCGGCGGTGGTGATCCAGGCCGCGCGAGGTGTGCTGATGCACAGTCTGCGCGTCCGGGAGCACCGACGTGACCAGTGCAGCGAGCGCCGCGGCATCAGGGGTGTCGTACGTCATCCGCGAGAAGCGCGGGGCGAAACCGGAGAAGTCATAGACCAGCGGGGTGCCTGCGGCGGTCGCCGAGATGGCCAGGGGAGCCGACTCCCAGTGGGCGCTGAGGATGACGATGCCGGTCGGGCGGGGCAATGCCTCGGCCCAGGCTGCTAACTCCCCCATCCACAGCGCATCGTCGAGGAGGGGAGGTGCCCCGTGGCCCAGATAGAGCGCCGGCATCCGGGTGTCGGGCGCTGTGAGGAGGACCGCCTCGGCAGCGGCGTGCGCTCGACTGGACATTCACAGGGATCACGGTAACATATAGTTCAAGAGTCAACTACATTCATGCTCCGAATGAGTCCCCATGCCTGCTGTGACCGTCGACAATCCGCTGACGCTTCCTCGCGTGCCCGTGACCGATCCGGCGCTGAAGGACCGTCCCGTCGTATCACTGACGACGGCTCCGCGCGGATTCGAAGGCGAGGGCTTCCCTGTGCGCCGCGCATTCGCCGGTATCGACCTGCGTGCCCTCGACCCCTTCATCATGATGGATCAGATGGGCGAGGTGGAGTACGCGCCGGGTGAGCCCAAGGGCACGCCGTGGCATCCGCACCGTGGCTTCGAAACCGTCACGTACATCATCGACGGCATCTTCGAGCACGCCGACTCTCACGGCGGTGGTGGAGTCATCACCAACGGCGACACACAGTGGATGACCGCCGGTGCTGGCATCCTGCACATCGAGAAGCCACCGGAGCATTTGGTCATGAGTGGCGGTCTTTTTCACGGATTGCAACTGTGGGTCAACCTGCCGAGTCGACTGAAGATGGCGGAGCCGCGCTATCAGGACCTGCGTTCAGGCCAGGTCGGTCTCGCGACGTCCCCCGACGGCGGCGCGCTGCTGCGCATCATCTCCGGTGAGTTGGCCGGCGTCCAGGGACCGGGCGAAACCTACACGCCGTCGACCCTGATCCACGCCACGATCGCTCCCGGAGCGCAGATCACACTGCCGTGGCGCGCCGACTACAACGCACTGGTCTACGCGCTGTCCGGTGACGGACAGGTCGGCTCGGGACAGGGGAGTCGTGCGCTCGCGTCGGGTCAGACCGCGGTGTTTGGTAGCGGCGACACGATCACGATTGCAGCAGACCCCGTACAGGAGTCACGCCTGAGCGGCTTCGATGTCTTCATCCTGGGTGGTGCGCCCATCCGCGAGCCCGTGGCGGCGCACGGCCCCTTCGTCATGAACACCCAGGCCGAGCTTGTCCAAGCCTTCGAGGACTATCAGGCTGGCCGACTCGGCTCGATTCCCGCGGCGCACATGAGCGTCGACGCGAGCACACCGGACGCTTAAGGCTGCACCCACCGGGGTATGTCATCTCCCGACGCGGTTGGCGGCCGCCACAGTGCGTCGGGAGATGACACACCGCGCATGGGGGTCCACATGGGAGTCGGGGTGGGTCGGGCGGCTTACTGCCCGGCACATGCCTGGTTGGCGAATGTGGTCAGGTCCGCCACTGCTGAGTCCAGATCTGCGGGTTGACTAGCCGACAGTTGGGCCGCAAGCGCCTCCCCGGTCGTCCCATCCCGTTGCGCGAGGACGAGAGTGTCGACAATCCGTTGCGCGGCCGTCTGCACCGTCGTCAACGACTCCTTGGATGCCCCCTGAAGCTGGTTGACCACGTCGAAGGTCAGGCTATTGATTTGCGCACCGATGGGCTGCAATGTGGCGGGGTTCTGGCTTGCCTCAACGCCGGCATCGAGATCGTCATAGTTTTGCTGGAGGGCCGCCAGACTGGTGATCACCGTGCCGCACATCACCGAGGCGCTGGGGGCAGCCGCCTGCTCCGCCTGCTCCGTCGAGGTGCACCCGGTGAAAAGCATTGCACCGCACGCCAATGCGATGCCGAGACCTCTCGCGCGTCGGTCAGCGGCCATCTGAATCTGCATCAACGTCACCGCGGGACGGTGTCAGGTCCAAGCAACGCCAGGATGTCGCAGGCATGAATTCGACGTAACGAATGCCGTCAGGCCCCTATCGGTCACCCGTGGTGATGGCGATGTGGGCGCCAGCGGCAAGGATCGCCACCGAAAACATCCCCACGGCGAGGATCCCCGTGTCGGCCATGGACGAGCCCGACACCAGGCGCAGTCCGCCGATGACCAGGAGTCCATTGAACAGTGCCGCCGCGGTCATGATGGCGAAGGCAATGGAGCGTTGGAGTTCGAGGGGACGCAGGATGGTGAGTAGGCAGATACCGAAGACGGCGATGGCTGCCATCGGTCCCCCCAGGACCAGACCGCCGACAGCGGCCGCAAGCCCCGCCATCCCGCCACCGGCCGCATCCACGACACCGCCGAGGATTGTGGCCCCCGCAATCGCCCCGATCGGCCCCGACACAGCCGTCAGGCCCACCGTCCACCAGCCACGCGGCTCCATGCCCCCAGTCTGCCGGGCCACAGGCCCGGCGCCCGCCTCCCAGCGCCGCGCGTCACATGTTCCTGCCGCCCGCTCCCGGTGAATGGCGCTCAAGATGAGCCTTCGGGGACTCCGTGGCACGATGGTCGTATGCCCCGGATCGATGCGCCCACCCTCGCGGAGCACCGCGAGCAGCGCCGCGACGCGCTCCTTGAGGCAGCGACGACCGTCATGCGCGAGTCCGGCACCGTCACGATGTCGGCCGTTGCCGAGCGGACAGGCCTCTCGCGCACGGCGGTCTATGAGTACTACCGGTCCTCGGCCGATCTCATTGCCGACGTCCTCGTCGATGAATTGGCCGCGTGGATCGACCACCTGGCAGAGGCCATCGATGGGATCGCGGATCCACGTGAGCGCCTCGTCACCTGGATCCGGGCGGCGCTGGCCTACGTCGAGGACGGCCGCCACGCCCTGGTGCGCGCCGCGGGCGATGCCACGTTGCCACCGGTCCGTCGGGCGCAGGTGCAGACCTTGCACCGCGATCTGGCCGCACCGGTGTACGTCGCGCTGCGTGAGATCGGCGTGACCGACGCGGAGCGTATCGCTTCCTATGTCTGGGGAGTTGTCGAAGCTGCCACACGACATATCGAGTCGGGCCGGGCAGCAGACGACGAGGTCGACGCAGCGATCGCTTTCGCTCTCGCCGGCGTCGACCTCGCCTGCTCAACCTGACGTCTCCCGCCAGACCCGACGCCTAGCGCGTCAGGCGGAACCTGATCTCTCGCTCGAACGCCGCCCACTCCTCATTGCCCGGGGACGTGATCGTGACCGTGCAGGTGCCCGACCTCTTGAGCGCACGGATCTCGCCCCGCTGGCTGACCTGGCAGGCGACTGAATCCAGTGATGCCCGCAGTCCCGACTTGAGGGTGACGGTGAAGGGGCTCGCCTTGGCGTTGGACACCCGCGGCTGCCAGTCACCCCTGATGACCTGGCCACGGATCGATGCCACGGCCCAGTCCTTCGCCCGGGGGCCGATCGCCGCAAACTGCGTGGCAAAGGACGTGACATACGCCGGATTGGCGCTGGCCCGGCCCGCACCCAGGGTGTAGATCGCACACGTGTCGGTCTGACAGTTCACGTCGGTCGTGCCCGTGTCCCCGGTCTGCGGGTTGGGATTCTTGCCCACGAACTCCGCGTTGACCACGATCGGCCGCGTCGCTGTCTGCACCGTCGGAGCCTCGACAAGATAGACGAGCGTGCCCTCCCCCGCATCGCAGCGCGTCGGCACCGGGCTGGCACCGGGCGGGGGCACGAGGCAGTGGAAGGCGTAGAGGCCGACGTTGGCCGGCAGATTGGAGATGGCCATGGCCACCGATGAGGACGGGGGCAGATCGCTGAGGGTGCCGCGATTGGGTACGCCGTCGGCGGTCACGCTGAAATCCGTGACCGTAGGCGGGGTCGCGGGCGGATCGGAATAGGCCTGGGCGGCTGTGATGGTGGAGGCCGCAAGGGCAACGGCTCCCGTCACGACGGTGAGGCTGCGGATGAGGTGCATCGGACTCCTTCTTCGAGTGGGTGACGTGCGGTTGGACTAGCGGCGGAAGGTCACGGGGACCGCGACATCCCAGGAGCGGTCATTGGATCGCATGTGATCGGCGCGTGCGACAACAGCGCAGCGCGTGACTCGACAATCCACCGAGCCGATCCGCGGACTCACCCTGATCGTCACGGCGAAGGAGCCACCGCGCTTGTAGGGGATAGCGAGTCGGGCGCCGTACGGCGGTGGGTTAGAAGAGATCCACGCGGATGCGCGGCTGCTGCCATCCTGATCCACACCACCACCACACGGTGTCGGCTTGGCTCCCGGGCGCGGCAACACACACAGACCGACGTAGATCCCGACCAGTTCGCTGAAGCGCTTGCCGCGCACGGTGACGGTCTGGCCAAAACTGGATAGGCCGCGCGAGGGTGTCACGGTCAGTGTTTGCCCCCTGCTCCCCTTGGCGCGCGGGGAAACAGCCGGTGTCGCTGCCGATGTGACCGCCCATGCGGCACCCACGTGGGAGTCGTGCGCCGGCGCCGCGGTGGCGGCCTGCACGGGGGGAATCAGGGCCGCCACCACGCCAGCGACCGCGGTCACACTGATGACAGACGTGAGGAGAGCGCGGCGCATATGTGCACGCTAGGCCGCGGGCGCGCCAGCGTGCCCGACACAGTGTCGGGATGATGCCGACACGCTGTCGGGAAGGTCCCCTCACCCACTGGAGATACTGAGGTCATGCGCCCGGCACGGAAGGCCTCCGGCGTGCTCGTGGCATTCCTCGCCGTGGGCATGCTCGCCTCCGCCTGCCAGTCGACTCCCGTGGCCACCGACGGCGCGGACACCTCGGCCTCCGCTGATGCGGTGACGGGCGCGGGTGGCCTGGTCACGATCACCGCGGATGACCTGCCAGCCCTCAGTGCACTCGGTGCACCCGGCCCGCAAACACCGCAGCGCATCATCTCGCTCGCCAACGGCGTCGGCGAAACACTGGTCGCTCTCGGCGTTGGCGATCGGGTCGTCGGTCGGGATGAGACCAGTGAGGCACCCGCCGGCGTCGAGGTCGTCACCCAGGCCCACAGCGTGTCGGCCGAGCGCGTCATCGCACTCTCCCCCGACCTCGTCATCGTCGATGCGCGTACGTCACCCCCGGAGGCCATCGCGCAGATTGAAGCATCCGGCGCGACCGTCGTCGAGGTGCCGGAGGCGTGGACGCTCACCGACATGGAGCCGCGCACGCGCGCCATCGCCGAAGCGGTCGGCGTCGATCCCGCATCCCTGCTCGCCACACTCCCGCAGTCGCCCACCGCAGACTCCAGCACGCCGGACCCTGCCGGGACCAGCGCGCCCACCGTCGCCTTCCTCTACCTGCGCGGTACGTCGGCCATCTACCTGCTCGGCGGCGCAGGATCCGGGGCGGATGCCCTCATCGAGGCCGCGGGTGGGATCGACGTGGGTGCGCAGACGGGCCTGGATCCCTTCACTCCGCTGACCGCAGAGGCCATCGCCACGCTCGATCCTGACGTCCTGCTCGTCATGACCAAGGGTTTGGAGTCGGTCAATGGCATCGATGGCCTTCTCGCACTGCCGGGTATCGCGCAAACCACGGCGGGTCGCGAGGGACGCGTCATCGCGGTTGATGATGCCGTGCTGCTGTCCTACGGGCCGCGCACCGGAGCACTCGTCGATCTGCTGCGCGATGCCCTGATGCAGGTCATTCCCACATGACGTCGGGCGGGCGCCGCACGATCATCGTGCTCGTCGCCCTGCTACTCCTCCTGCTTGTCGGTGCAGCAGCGGCACTCTTTGTCGGAGCCGCCGAAACCTCCGCCGTGATCATCTCCGAGATTCGCGCACCCCGGATCGCGCTCACACTGCTCATCGGGGCAGGACTCGGTGTCTCCGGGGCCCTCCTGCAGGGCAGCCTGCGCAATCCACTCGCGGACCCCGGGATCATCGGTGTCTCGGCGTCCGCCGCCCTCGGCGCGGTGGTGATCGTCGCCCTGGGGGCGGCGTACAGCTCACCTCTCGCCGCCGTCGGCGCCACCATCGCGGGGCTGGCGGGCATGTGGCTGGTCACGTGGATCTCGCGATCCGCCAGCGGGCGCACCGAGGTCGTCACGCTGGTCCTCGCAGGTGTCGCGGTGACGGCGTTCGCCGCATCCATCCTGACCGTGGTCGTCGCCATCTCCGATAGCGCAGGGGCGCGAGCGACGACACTGTGGACCACGGGGAGTCTCGCGCTGGCGACGTGGCCCGGTGTGTGGTCGACACTGCCCTTTGTCATCGCCGGTCTCATCGTCGCGGTCATCGTGGTCCGCAGTCTGGACGTGATGTCACTCGGTGATAGCGCGGCGTGGGCGGCCGGTGTTGATGTTGACCGGACCCGGCGACTTGCATTGGCGGCTGCCGTCCTGCTCGTCGCGGCCGGTGTGGCGGTCGTGGGTGTCATCGCCTTTGTCGGCCTGGTGGTGCCCCACGCGGTGCGCCTGCTCATCGGCCCTCGCCACGGCCCCCTGCTGATCGGATCCGCCCTCGCTGGCGCACTCCTGCTGCTCATCGCAGACACCCTTGCGCGCACGATCGTCGCACCGGTCGAACTCCCCCTCGGTGTCGTAACCGCCATCATCGGTGCGCCCATCTTTGTCCTGCTGCTGCGTCGCACCCGTGCGGCGCAGGGAGGCTGGGCGTGATGGACCCCACACCAGCGCCCGCGTCGACGCCGCGACTCCAGGCTGTCGGTGTGCGAGTGCGCGCGCGCCTGGAGACTGTCGACATCACCGTCGGCGCGGGTGAGGTGCATGCCCTGATCGGCCCCAATGGGTCGGGCAAGTCCACCCTGCTCGCCGTCCTCGCCGGTGACCTCGTGCCGGATGCCGGCACCGTCGCGATCGACGGTCAGGCGGTGACCCAGCGGGATGCCCGCACCTGGGCGCGACGACGAGCCGTCCTCGCCCAGGAGACCCCGATGGCCTTCCCCTTCAGCGTGCGCGACGTGGTCGCCTGGGGTCGTCTGCCGTGGCGCGGCACACCTCAGCAGGCTGACGACGACACGATCATCACGTCCCTCATTGATGAGCAGGGCCTGAGCGATGTGCTCGAACGACCGGTGACGTCACTGTCCGGCGGTGAGCGTGCACGCGTGCATCTGGCCCGTGTCCTGGCGCAGCGCGCACCCGTGCTGCTGCTGGATGAAGCGGATGCGGCGCTGGACCTGGCGGGTCAGGCCCATCTCGATGACGCCGTACGCCGCCGCCGCGATGCCGGTGACGCCATCGTCATCGTGGGCCATGACATCGGTCGTCTCGCCGCTGTCGCTGACTCCGCGACCCTGCTGGCGCGCGGATGTGTGGTCGCCCAGGGCTCCGCCGATGACACCCTGCGCGCCGAGACACTCACCCAGGCGTACGGCGTCTCCGTCTCGACCGCGATGGCCCAGGGGCGACGGATCTACTGGTCGGGTGAGTGAGGTGGCGCGTCCGAGGCTGCGAGCAGGAGTTGCCGCAGTGCTGGGGGGATCCGGATCGGTCGCCCCGACACCGGATCGATCACGGCGAGCTTCGTCGTCGCTTCCGCAGCCACATCACCATCGTCGTCCAGGATGCGATAGACGATGGAGTACGACGTGCGCTGCATGTCCGTGACGGTCGCCTCGATGATGACCGGCTCGCGGGCGTAGGCCAGTGGTTGCCGATGCCGGATCTCCTGGGAGACCACGACCTGGGCAAAGTCCTCGTTGACCACGGCATCCAGTTCACCGATCAGGCCCATGCGGGCCTCCTGCAGATAATCGTGATAAGCCACATTGTTGACGTGGCCCAGGGGATCAAGGTCACTGAATCGGCGATAGATCTCGATGCGTCTCATGGATCGATGCGCTTCATCGATGGATTCGCGTCATCGAGACGACACGCCGACCAGTGGCGCCGTCAGCAGCCCACCGAGGGCCACGCCCATCGCGAGGTGGCGTACGCCGACGCGCTTCACACGAGCACCGGGAAGAGCGGATGATCCATCGGTGCACCGGCGGGCACCTCATCGATGAGTCCGGCGAATTCCGGGGAGGTACGCCACGCGCGCGGGGCGTGCACCATGTCGTCACCGAGGAATCGCACGGAAAACGCACGGCGCAGCCCCTGTGATCCACCCGCGCCATGCAACGTCAGCATGTGGAACCACACCGCATCACCGGGTTGAAGTGCCCAGCCCAGGATCGGATAGGCATCGCGATCGTCGTCGATGCGCGGTAACTCCCCCAGCGACCCTTCAGGGAACCACTTCGCCTGCTCATCGCGGAAGGTGCGCGGCATGAGCCACGGACCCAGGTGTGATCCGGCGATGAATTCCAGCGTCGACTCCAGCGGCACATCATCCAGCGGCATCCACATGCTCACGTTTTGGCGACCCTCGACGTTGTAGTACGGCTGATCCTGATGCCACGGCGTGCGCTGCCGGGTCTTGGCCTCCTTGACGAGGAGGTGATCGTGATAGAGCCGGGCGTGGTCGGACTGCATGAGATCTCGGGCGATCGTGGCCGCGGGCGACGTACGGATGAAGCGCTCGTATTCGGGGATGCGCTGCCAATTGCAAAAATCCTCGATGAAGCGGCCGCGGTCAGACTCATCGCTCGCGACAGCCACGAGTGGTCCCGGGTCGGCGAGGTTGCGGTCGATTCCCGCGCGGACAAGCTCGACCTGCTCGGGTGTGAAGCATCCTCGGATGACGACGGCCCCGTCCCGGGCGTAGTCGGTGATGACCTGCGGATCGACGTACGACATGGGGGAAGGGTATCGCTGCCGTGTTTTTCGTAGGCCGAAACTCCCTGACACGTCATCAGGTGAGCGGCGTTGTCAGACCACCGACGTAGCGTCACGGCATGCACCCCACGTCCCCCCACCTCGCCCACACAACACGCGGCGCCCAATCCGCGATCGATGCCGCACTCACCCAGCCCCCGCCGGCATCCGATGACCGCGATAGACATCTGCTCGACCTGGCCGATGCGGCCGGTGCGGGCGGGCAGGCCCTGGCACTGCTGGAGCAGATCGACCTCGCGCGACTGTCCGCGCATGACCGGATCAGCCACCTCCGACAGGTGACCGCATGCGCGGCATGGTTTGAGGCCTTCCAGACCATCGCGACGGCTGCCGTCTCCGGTCCGACATCGGGCTGGCCGGAGGACGCGGTCGATGCCCAGGTGCGCTCCGAGCTCGCCGATGCCGGGGCCGATGGGCTGACCGAGGTGGAGCAGGCAGCCCTGTCCACCCACGTGCGCGACGAATCCTGGGAGGTCCGGGAGCGAGCGATCGCGCTGGAGGTGAGTTTGGCGACCCGCGTGTCACCCCGCACCGCTGCCCGCCGCGTGGAGTCCGCACGCCTCCTGCTGGAGCAGTTGCCCCGCGCCGTGGGTGAGTCCTGGACGGGCCGCTGGGGCTATGGCCATCTGCGCGTCACCGAAAAGGAATTACTCGACGTCCCGGCCCCCCTGCGGGAGCAGGTGCTCGACGATGTCATTGCGTACGCCGACACCGACCATCCACGCCGACTCAGCGAGCGACTGCGCAAGTCCCTCGCCCGACGTGACGCCGCCGGCATGGCAGCGCGCACCCGGGAGCGCTCTCGCAGGCGTGCGGTGTCCGTGTGGAATCTCTCCGATGGCCAGTCGCGGCTCGCCTTCACCGGACCGTATGAGGTGGTCAATCAGGCCAACCGACATCTGGGGGAGTTGGCTCATGCCCGCAAGGCGATGGTGCGCGCGCACGATCCGCAGTCCCTCTGCTCGGTGGACTCACTGCGCTTCGACGCGGCCATGACGGGGATCAGACGACTCCATGCGGGCCTGGTGGATGCGGCCGCCGTAGGCAGCCCCACGCCCGGGTCATCACCCGCTGCGGATGCGCGGGTCGATGAGCAGGTGGATGAGTGGGCGGTCCCGCGTGCGGGCACGACAGGCAGTCGGCCCCGTGAGCAGGCAACGATCATCATCGATGTCGCGACGGCCCTGCACCTGGCGCAGGAGCCGGGCTTCGTCCCGGGTTACGGCTGGGTTCCCGCGCCTATCGCCCGTGAGATTCTTGCGGACTCCGCGTCCTGGCAGCGCTGGCTGCTGGACGATTCCTCGCGTGAGCTCATCGACGCGGGGGCGCGGCGCTATCGGCCCGGCAGGGCGCTGCGGGATCTCGTGGCGGGCCGCGACGTCACGTGCACCGCAGACACCTGCACCCGTCCCGCCAGTGAGGCCCAGGTGGATCACGCCATCGACTTCGACGGGGCCAACACGACACCGGGCAACGTCCATGTCGTGTGTGGCCCCGATCACCTGGCGGTGACGGCGGGCCACTTCATTATCGATAGCGACGACGAGGGCAGGGCCGTGTGGATCTCCGCCGGCTCAGGACACACCTACCCCTCACATGTGGAGCCCCTGCACGAACGCTGCGAGCCCCCTCCCGGATGAGCCCCCAACCTCGGGTCACGCGGAAGGACTCCAATGTAAGAATGTCCGTATGGGTTTGTTCAACCGCCGCAAGCGTCACGCGGCCTGGGATCGGGGCAGCACCCGCGAGGACCTCAAGCACCTCGAGGAGTTCACCCGCACCCACAAGGGTGTCGAGGCCTATCTCGAGCCGGTCACCATGGCGACCGAGACCACCGTCGTGCTCGTCGCCCACGACGGTGAATGGACTCGTCGACGCGTCGAGTCACCGCAGGAAGCCACCGACCTGGCCACGAAGTGGTCGATCCCGCTGTACGACACCCAGAAGGTGGGCTATCCCCCGCGCATGCGCGAATGGACGCGCACGCACAAGGATGACCGCGGCACGCTCTAGCGCTTCAGGGCCCGTTACTTCTTTGCCCCGCGGGCAGCGGCCTTTGCCGCCTTGCGCTCCCGCGCCTGCCGCTCCAATTCCTCCGCCTGTTCCAGCGTGGGGGCGGAGCCACCCAGGCGTGCGGGCACCCACCACGGCGAACCGTCGTAGGCATAGCGCGCCACCGTCTCATCGAGTAGGTCACGCATCCGCATGCGCAACTCCACCGTCAGGGCCTCCACGTCGTCACCACGCTTGGGGTGCATCGGCGTACCCACGGTCATCGCGACCGTCTTGCCCCGCGATAGATCACGGTGGCCATAGGACATGATCCGCGCACCGCCGAAGATGCACATGGGGATGAGAGGTACGTCGGCCGCGATGGCGATGCGCACCGCACCGGTCTTGATGTCCTTGATATCCATCGAACGGCTCATCGTGGCCTCGGGGAAGATACCGACAATCTCACCCGCCTTGAGATAGCGGACCGCGTCACGGAAGGACTGCGTACCCTGCTCGCGATCGACGGGGATGTGGCGCATTCCGCGCATCAGCGGTCCCGCGATCCGGTGCTTGAAGATCGCGTCCTTCGCCATGAAACGCACCAGACGCTTGCCCCGACTATGCGCGGGGAAGCCACCGAGGGCGAAGTCCAAAAAGCTCGTGTGGTTCATGGACAGCAGCGCCCCACCCTCAAGTGGGATGTTCTCCTCGCCCACGAGGTCAAAGTGCACGCCCAGGCCGGCGAAGAGGGTCTTGGCCAGTCCCACGACCGGTCGATACGTCGGATCTCGTCGAAATGCCGGTTCAGCCACGACCACGACCGTAGCGGCTGGCAGGCTGTCTCCGTGACCGGTCACCCCGATAGCCCATCGGATGCCCCCCCTGACCCGCCCGCGCCACGAGACCCACCCCGTGACCCGCTCGCACCCCACAACCCACCCACGAATGAGGAGTGGTCACACACCCACGACCAAGAGTTGGCAGCGCAACGTCATCAGTCCGTTGAGTTGGAGGAGTTCCTCCTGGCGCTGGGCCGCTCCCAGTTGGCCGCCGGCTACCCCGTCGACGACGTCACCACGACTCTCAATGCCGTGGCTCGCGCATATGACCGCGCCGACTTCGGCATTTTTGTGCTGCCCAACGCCGTGATGATCGACGACCCCTTCGTTGGTCGTGCCCGCGTCGTCCCCGAGGGCAATGAGACGCTGCGCCTTGATCAGGCAGCCGATGTGCACGACATTGCTCGCCAGGCGCGGCATGGCGAACTCGATCTTGCCGAGGGCACGCGTGAGCTCAACGACCTGGCACACAAATCCCCCCGCTTCCCGCCCTGGCTGTCGATTGTGGGTTATGGCATCGCCTCGGCAGGATTCGCACTCGTCTTCCGAGTGAGCATGTGGGGGGTCGTTATGGCGGCGATCTGCGGCCTCTTTGTCGGTCTCCTCCTTGCCTACACGCGCACGCGGCCCAACCTCGCCCCGCTCGTGCCACCGGTAGCGGCGATGGTGTGCTCCTTCGCCGTCTTCGGCTTTGCCTCCATCATTGATCAGGATGTGCAGCCCCTGCGGGTCGTAGCCGCACCGCTCATCGCGCTGATCCCGGGCGCAGCCTTGACTCGGGCAACCCTGGAGTTGGCGAGTGGACACGTCATCTCCGGAGCATCGCGGCTGGTCGCATCCATCGTGCAGATTCTCATCCTCGCCTTCGGCATCCTCGTCGGTGGTCTGCTCGCGCGAGTGTCGCCGGACAACTTCTCCGACCTGACCGATCAGCGGCTGCCCCTGTGGGTCGCGTGGGTCGGTGCTGGCGTGTACGCCCTGGGGCAGGCCATCGCCTTCAATGAGCCTCGCGGTGCCCTCGTGCCCGTCGTCGTCCTGCTGCTCATCGCCTTCAGCGTGCAGCAGATGGTGGCGTGGGTCCTCGACGCGGTCCTCGCCGCCGGCATCGCTGCCGCGGTGGCCCTCTTCTTCGCGATCGTCATGCAGGACCGTGGTCGCAGGCAGATGCCGGCGTTCGTGCTCTTCTCACCCGTCTTCTGGCTGCTCGTGCCCGGCTCACTCGGGCTGGTGGCACTGACCGAGGCGGTCTCGGGCAGCCCCGATGACACTCTGCCCAAAGCCGAGGGCGATGCGACCGGCACCGCAGGCGCAGACCCGTTCCAAACTCAGCTGCCGTCGTTCACGGATCTCAACCTCAGCAGTGAGGCTTCCATCGCGCTCATCTTCGGTGCGTCGATCATCGCCATCACGATCGGCATGCAGATCGCATCAATCGCCGGCCGCCTGGTGCGCCAACTGCCGGACCTACCCGACGTGAAGGTGCCGGGGATCGGCCGCTAGGTCAGCTGTCGGCGCCCCACAGATCCCTAAAGACGCCGAGGGCAATCTCCTGGCCCATCACGGTGTGGCCCATCGCATTGGGGTGGTAGGCGTTGCCATTGAAGGCGGGGGCTGCCCACGCTGGATAGATCCGCCACGGTGCCGTGGGATCGCGCACCATCGCGTCGAAGTCAATGACCTCATCAAAGGTCCTGCTCGTGCGAATCCAATCGTTGACGGCCTGCCTCGACACCTCCTGCACGGTGCCCGGCTCCTTGCCCATCGGGATGAGGGTCCCGCCAATCACCAGGATGCCGCGAGCATGCGCTCTCTGGACGATGTCGCGCATAGCTGCCGTCACCTGATCCGGTGGACTCGGTGGGGCGAAGGGGCCTCCGCCGATGTCATTGGTGCCTTCGAGCAGGATGATCGCCCGCACCCCCGGCACCGACACGACATCGCGCCACAGTCGCTCCACCGCGGGAGGACCGCAGCATGCCGCGTCCAGCTCGTAGGGGTTTTGCTGGCGAGAGACGGTGTTGCCCGAGATGGCCGCGTTGGACACCGATAGTCGCCTCGCTGCGGGCAGGGCGTTGAGTCGGGTCGCGAGGACATCGGTCCACCGCTGCCCCGGTGGCCCGTAGGCCAGGAATCCATCACTCACCGAGTCACCCAGGACGACAACCGTCCCCCTCGATGGGGTCCGCGCAGATACGACATCGGTCCACCACACCTGGCCGGGGTGATAGCCCGTATTCGTCAGCGGATAGTCCGTGTCATCCACGGTCAGCGCCGGGAAGGCTCGCCCTGATACGTCCCGGGCATGATTACCGGGCGTACTGATGTACATGCCGGGAGCGGCGTACGCGTAGGCGAAGAAGTTTTTGCTCGAGATGGGGGCGTTGGGCGCATACACACTGATGGCCACCGGATCACCGGCTCGCACGTGTACGACGACCGCGTCACTCCACAGCTGCCCACCCGGCGGGATGCTCACCGAGCCCCTGCCGCCAAAGGTCATGCGCACATTGGAGCCGGGGAGTAGGCGTGCCGTGCTGCTGGCGACGGGCTTGCCCGCCCAGGCCTGCTTGATGATCAGCGCCGTCGTGCCGAAGTGATTGCTGAACCGCACACGCAGTGACCGTGCGTCGGTGGACACCATGAGCACCTGCCGCACGGTGACATCCGGTGACGTGCCCTGCGGGCCCGCCAACGCGCCCTGCCACACCGTCGAGCGAGCCTGCTGCGGATCCGGCCCTGCAGCACCGGCCTGGACACTGAGGGGCAGCACAAGCGCGACGGTCGCGATCGCTGTGATGCCACGTCGGATCAGCGGGGTGGGCGCACGCATAGTCGGACTCTAGGTTCTGGGTGCCGGCACTGACTCAACGCGGCCCGAGCGACAGACCGGAGCTGCCGCGTGCCACGAGTCGAGTGTCAACCTGCCGATGGACCGAGGGCCTGTCGGGCGTCGCGATGCGCTCCATGAGGAGGTCCGCTGCCGCGCGACCCATATCGGCAAGCGGCTGCGCGATCGTCGTGAGATCGAGGGAATCCAGCAGCCGCATGCCGTCATAGCCCACGACCGAGACGTCGTCGGGCGTGCGCAGCCCGCGGGCCCGCAGTGCGGCGAGTGCGCCGATAGCGGCGAGGTCATTGGCCACCACGAGCGCTGTCGCGCCAGAGTCGACCGCCGCCTCGGCGCCGGCGTAGCCGCCCTGCTCCGTGAAGGCTCCGTCGACGACCAGCGGCTGGAGTCCGTGATCGATCATGGCGCGCTCATATCCGGTGCGTCGCTCGCGGGCAATGCGATTGTCACCGCCTGAGACGTGCGCGATGCGTGCATGGCCGAGCGCAATCAGATGGTCCACCGCGAGACGTGCACCCGCGAGGTCATCACCGGCGACCGAGTCGAGCCCCGCAATGCCATCCGTGCGCCAGGTGATGACCACGGTGGGCGCTTCGGCCGCGATCAAAGCCAGGTCGGCATCGCTGAGTCGGTGGGCAATGAGGATGAGCCCCTCCACCCGCGACTCCAGCAGGCGAGTGATCTCGGTGCGCTCAATGGTCGGGTCGGCGTTGCCGGTGACAAGCAGCGTCGAATAGCCGTGGCCCCGGACCCCCTCCTGCACACCGTCGAGGATCTCGGCGAAGACCGGATTGTGCAGGTCGAGGATGTGTACGCCGATCGTGTGGGTGCGCTGGCGCACCAGGCTGCTCGCGGTGCGATTGGGGCGATAGCCGAGTTCATCGGCGGCGGCCATGATGGCCTCGCGACTCGATGGAGCCACCTTGTCGGATCCCTGCAGGGCGAGCGACACCAGCGACTTGGACACCCCGGCTCGAGCGGCAACGTCATGCAGTGTGGGCCGACGTACACCGGTGCCTGATCTCTGCGCGCCGGCGTGCGGCGTATCCGCGGCGACCATGTCAACCAATCTCCGTCATGTCGACCACGCGACCCTCTCGCGCTGAGATCTCACACGCCACCGCCGCGGCGAGTGCGGCGCGCGATGCCTCCGGTGGGCACGGGTTGTCCCGCTCACCCCGGACGACGTCGACAAAGGCCGAGGTCTCGGCAGTGAAGGCCGCTCGGAATCGATCCATGAATCCGCCGTAGGGGTCCGCATCGACATTGAGGTCACCATCGGCGAGGTGAATGGGGGTGCGATGGTTGAGGCCCGCGCTGATGGAGTCGAGCGACCCGAAGGCCTCCATGCGGATGTCGTGGCCTACCGGGTCATGCCGGGTGCCACTGATGAGGATCGGGACGCCGTTGGCCATCGTCAGGTGTACAGCGACGACGTCATGGTCATTGGCCGCGGCATAGTCGGGGTTGTCCCGCACATGCCCGGTCGCGTAGACGGTCGCGATCTCTGAGCCGCTCAGCCAGCGTGCGAGATCAAGGTCGTGTACGAGCATGTCGCGGAATGTGCCGCCACTGCCCGCAATGTAGTCCGGCGAGCCAGGTGTCATGTCGTGCGCCGTCAGCGTCATCGTGTAGAGCACACCGAGGCGACCCGAATCGATCGCATCCTTGATCGCGCGGATGCCCGCGTCGAAGCGGCGCTGGAAGCCGATCTGCATCGTGACATCACCGGAGAGATCGATGATTCGGTCGGTCTCCTCCAGGCTCATGGCCAGTGGCTTCTCGATGAGGAGCGGTCGGCCGAGACTGGCGAGTGCACCGATGATGTCGGCGTGGGTGTCGGTGGTGGTCGTGACGGCGTAGCCATCGGCGATCGGCCAGGCATTCGGGTCGGTCGTATCCGTCGGCCAAGGTGCGATGCTCCCGCCGACGCGAGCGGCCAGCTCAGCGGCTCGCTCAGGATTGCGGTTGGTGATGACGATCTCATCCACGCGTCCATCGGCGGCCAGATCCTCCGCGCGGATGACCCCCATGCGACCTGCGCCGACGACAACGATCCGCATCAACTGCATCCTCTCTCTCCTCGCCCAAAACGACCGTAGGCCGGCGAACTTCGGGACGAAAGTGCCCTGGCACGGCACTTTTGTCCCGAAGTTCGGCCAGGTCGGCTCGAGGCTCGTCCGGGGTTTCCCACGGGGGAGGCCTCTTGCCCACCTACAGGGAGTGTGCCACGATTCACCTGGGAATTGGAACGTTCCAACGCCTGGTATCACGACCCACCACTAACGACCACCCCTCACGACCATGAGCGCCTCTCACGACCCTGGGAGTCACATGTCCACCTTCCTCGATCGCGTCGCATCCGCCCCCATCTCCTGGGGCATCTGCGAGGTCCCCGGCTGGGGCGCGATGCTGCCGACCCCGCGCGTCCTCACCGAGATGTCCGGCCTCGGACTGCCGGCCACCGAGTTGGGTGCCCCCGGCTTCCTCCCGACATCACCGGAGGAGGTGAAGTCGACGCTGGCGACGTACGACATGACACTCATCGGCGGATTCACAGCGGTGATCCTGCACGACGCCGCGATGCGGGAGGCAACCATCACAGAGGCTCGTCGCGTGGCCGATCTCTTCCAGCGTGCGGGTGCGACGGAATTCATCTCCGCGATCGTCATGGACCCCGACTGGTCGATCCCGCGTCCTCTCACTCTCGACGAGCGCAGGCACATGATGGAGATGTTCGCCATCATCGACGAGATCTGCGCCGAGCACGGCCTCAATCAGGTCATGCATTCCCACGTGCAGACGCTGGTGGAGACCGATGACGACATCCAGATGGTGCTCGATGGCTGTGACGTCAACTTCTGCCTCGACACCGGTCACATGGCCATCGGTGGCACCGATCCGGTCGCCTTTGCCCAGCAGGCCTTCGACCGCGTCGGCCACGTGCACCTCAAGGACGTCAACCTCTCCCTGGTCCCCCCCGTCCTCGCGCGCGAGAAGTCCCTCATGGCAGCCACCCAGGAGGGCCTCTTCACACCCCTGGGTCAGGGCGATGTCGACATCGCCGGTGTCGTCGAAGCGCTGGAGTCCCGCGGCTACGACGGCTGGTACGTCATCGAGCAGGACACCGCCCTCACCGATGGACTCCCCGCTGATGGCGAGGGGCCGATCGAGCAGGTAATCACGTCGATGGACTTCCTGCGAACCGTCGTCGCACCCCGGGTGAGCGCGTAGATGTCGATCCCCGAGGTCGTCACGATCGGACGCATCAGCGTCGACCTCTACGCGCAGCAGGAGGGTGCCAGCTTCACGGATCCTCAAACGTTCGCCAAGTCGGTCGGGGGATCCCCCACCAATGTCGCCGTCGCTGCCGCCCGGCTGGGACATCACGCTGCCGTCGTCACCAACGTCGGGGCGGAGCAACTCGGTGACTACGTGCGCGCCCAACTGGCCGCGTGGGATGTCGACGTGTCCTACGTCGGCACCGGCGCGGGGCAGACCCCGGTCGTGCTGGCGGCACTGGATCCTCCCGAGGATCCGCAGATCATATTTTTTCGCGGTGCCGCTGCCCCCGACACCCAGGTGACGACGAGCGACGTGCCCATCGGCGTGATCGTCGAGTGCCCCGTGCTCTGGATCTCCTTCGGCGCCCTCGCGCAGGGGACCACCGCGGATGCGTGCCAGGACTGGCTCGACGTACGGGATCGACGGGACGACGTCGTCCTCGACCTGGATTATCGCCCCAGCATGTGGTCCGATCGCGATGCTGCCCACGAGGTCGCACTCGCCGCCGTACGCCGATCCACCGTCGTCCTCGGCAACCGTGTCGAATGCGAGGTGGCCACCGGTGAGACCGACCCCGATCGTGCCGCCGATGCCCTCCTGGCCGAGGGGGTGCGACTGGCCATCGTCAAGCGCGGGGGCAGCGGTGTGCTCCTGGCCACCGCGGATGATCGCTGGACGATCCCACCGCTGCCGATCAGTGTGCTCTGCGGGCTGGGTGCGGGGGATGCCTTCGGCGGTGCACTCGTGCACGGACTTCTGTCGGGGTGGACGGTGCCGGAGATGGGGATGTTCGCCAACGCCGCGGGGGCGTACGTCGCAACCAAACTCACGTGCGCGGATGCCATGCCAACAATCGTGCAGGTCGAGGCCATGATGGAGGGACGTTCCTGATGCTGGATCGCGATCGGTACGCCGCCCTGTGCGAAGCACGCGTCTTTGATCCGGCCGCGCTGCAGCGTGCACTGCGTGATCGCGGTCGTCGCACCCTGGCCGGCACGGACGGCAACCTGATGATGTTGGCCGCTGATCACACCGCGCGCGGAATGCTCGCCGTCGGGGCCGATCCCCTGGCCGTGGCTGACCGCTACACCCTGCTCGACAACCTCCTGCGTGGACTGTCGGTGCCCGGGGTTGATGGCGTCATGGCCAGTGCCGACATCCTGGAGGAGTTGGCGTGGCTGGGTGCACTTGAAGGTCGCGTGGCCATCGGCACGATCAACCGCGGTGGACTCAAGGGTGCACTGTGGGAGCTGGACGACAGGATCACGGCGTACGACCCGGAGCACATTGCCTCCGCGGGACTCGACGGTGGCAAGCTGCTGCTGCGCATCGAGTTCACCGACCCCGGGGTGGCGCGCACCATCGAGATGTGCGGTGAGGTCGTGACAAAACTGTCCGAGCAGGGCATTGCGTGCATGGTCGAACCGCTGCCCTACCTCAAGGATGCGCAGGGCCGCTCCTATCTCGACACCCGCGATGAGGAGCTCATCCGTGCGGTGGCGATCGCCTCGGGCCTGGGCTCGAGCAGTGCCTTCACCTGGCTCAAGATCCCCTCCACCCCCCGGATCGCGGAGGTCGCCGCCGCGACGACGATGCCGATCCTGCTCCTCGGCGGTGATCCGGGTGATCAACTGCCGCAGGTCGTCGACGGCTGGGAGCGCGCGATGCGCGAGCCAAATGTGCGTGGCCTCATCCCCGGCCGCGCCCTGCTCTATCCGCATGATGGGGATATCGAGGGGATCGTGGCGACAGCGGCGCGGATCGTCCATGGACCGGACAACAACGGAGGTTCGCGATGAGTTCAGGTTGGTTCAAGCCGCAGGGCAGCATCGCCCACGCCGATGGACCCATGGCCATATCGGCTGAGGAAGCTGGCTGGACCTACAGCGGTCTCATCGTCATCGATCGCGACTGCGTGATCGACCTCAGTGAGCCGACACTCGGTGATCGCGAGGCGATCGTGCTGCCACTGTCAGCGCGCGAGGTGAAGGTCACCGTCACGGTCAACGGCGAGGCAACGACGTACACGCTGGCGGGACGCGAGGGTGTCTTCGCCGCCGTGAGTGACTGGCTCTACGTCACGCGCGGTGCACATCTGGAGTTTGCCGATGTCCACGGCGAGGTCGCGATCCTCACTGCCAAGGCGCAGGTCGACCACCCCATCGTGCATACCCCCGCCGCGGATGTCGCCGTCGAGGTGCGTGGTGGTGGACGCGCAACGCGTCAGGTGACCAACATCGCTACTCCTGATTCCTTCGCCGGCGCGGATCGCATCAACGTCTGCGAGGTCATCACACCCGGCGGCAACTGGTCGAGTTGGCCACCGCATCGCCATGACGGCATCGATGGCTGTCCGACGACCAACGAGGAGATCTACTACTTCCGCATCGGCACGCAGGAGTCCCTGCACGGCACGCCCCAGGGTGAGGGTCTCTTCCACGTCTACACCGTGGACGGATCGGTCGATGAGACCGTGATGATCCGTGATGGCGATACCTATCTGGTGCCGGAGGGTTATCACGGTCCGACCGCGGCAGCTCCGGACTATCCGATGTACTTCCTCAATGTCCTCGCCGGTCCCGGGGAGGATCGCACGATGGCCTTTTGTGATGACCCAAACCACCACTGGATCCGCGCGACCTGGGACGATCTAGACCCACGATTGCCCATGACTTCGGCGGAGGGTCGACTGCGATGAAGCGCATTGGAGTCGCCGTGCTCGGTCTCGGCTGGATGGGCCAGGCGCATTCCCGATCGGTGGTGCGCATCCCGTCGCTCTTCCCTGATCGCTCCTGCGATCCGCGTCTCATCGTCTGCGCCGACACCGAGGCGGACCGTCGTGAGCGTGCCGTGCGGGACTTCGGATTTGCCCGCGCGACCGAGGACTGGCGCGAGGCCGTGACGGATCCGGAGGTCGACGCTGTCTGGGTCACCGCCCCCAACATGCTGCATGTGCCGATGATCCAGGCCGCCGCCGCAGCGGGCAAGGCGATCTTCAGCGAGAAGCCCATCGGTGGCACGCCCGCACAAACCGTCGAGGCGTACGTCGCGGCTAGTGCGGCCGGTGTCCTCACCGGCGTCGGCTATAACTATCTCTGGTCACCCCTCGTGCTCCACGCCCGCGAGTTGATTTCCTCCGGTGCGCTGGGTGAGATCACCCACTACCGCGGTCGCTTCCTGTCGATGTACGGCTCCGATGAGATGGGTCTGCTGACCTGGCGCTTTAAACTGGATGAGGGTGGATACGGCGTCAGCTCCGACATCCTCAGCCACTCGGTATCGCTCGCGCAGTTCCTCGTCGGTGGCATCCACGAGGTCGTTGGCATGCAGCACACCGTCATCACCCAGCGCCCCGTCCCGCAGGGAGCGGCCAGTCACTACGGGCGCGGTCGCCCCGAAGATCCCACGGGACCGGTGGAAAACGAGGACTTCGCGTCCATGCTCTGCCGCTTCGACTGCGGTGCGACCGGCACCTTCGAGACCTCACGGACAACGATCGGCCCCGAGAGCCAGAATGCGTTTGAGGTCTACGGCACCAAGGGTGCCCTGGCGTGGAATTTTGAGCGGCTCAATGAACTGCAGTACTACCGCCACGAACCGTCGACCAAGGAGACCGGGTGGACGACGATCTTCGGCGGTGACCGCTTCCCCTTCCACGGTGCCTTCGTGCCGGGTCAGGCCAATGCGATCGGCTTCGAGGACATCGTCGCAACCGAGGACTTCGTCTTCCTCGAGGCGCTGGCCACCGGTGGCACCTTCTCACCGGGCTTCGCCGAAGCCGTCAATGTTGTCAGCGTGCAGCAGGCCCTCATCACCTCCTGGGCATCTCGCACCTGGGAGCCCGTCATCGACCTCGGAGCGTCCGCATGTTGATCACCACCGCCGAGGCCATCGTGCGTTATCTCATCGCCCAGCGCGCCGTCGTCGAGACCACACCCGGGGCCACTGCCGTCGAGGCGCCGCTCGTCCCCGGTGTCTTCGCCATCTTTGGCCACGGCAATGTCACCAGCTTTGGTCACTCCCTGGAGATGCATCGCGCGCAGCTACCGCTGTGGCGGGGGCAAAATGAGCAGGGCATGGCGCTGGCCGCGGTCGCCTATGCCAAGGCTGTACGCCGCCAGCAATTCATGGTGGCCACCTCCTCCGTCGGACCGGGTGCCACCAACATGGTCACCGCGGCCGGTGTCGCCATGGCCAATCGTTTGCCTGTGCTCCTCATCTCCGGCGACACCTTCCACGGCCGCCTCCCCGATCCGGTGCTCCAGCAGGTCGAGCACCCGGGGACTCCGTCGATGACGGTCAATGATGCCTTCCGCCCCGTCGTGCGCTACTGGGATCGCATCACCGATCCCGCGCAGGTCATCACGTCGTTGCCGCAGGCCGTGTCGATGCTGCGTGATCCCGGGGAGTGCGGACCCGCCTTCATCGGCCTGCCCCAGGACGTCGCCGCGATGGCCTACGACTTCCCTGACGAACTCTTTGCGCCGGTGCTCCACGCGCCGTTGCGTCCGCGTGCGGACCTCGGACAGTTGGAGATTGCCGCCGCCCTGCTGCGTGGTGCGCAGCGGCCGCTCATCATCGCCGGAGGCGGTGTGCACTATTCCCTCGCGGAGACCGCACTCGCTGACTTCGCGATGCGCCACGGCATCCCCGTGGTTGAGACCGTGGCGGGCAAGTCCAGTCTGCTGGCCGACCATCCCCGCTACGCCGGCCCGATCGGGGTGACCGGAGCGGCAGCGGCCAACGTCCTCGCCGCAGACGCCGACGTCATCCTCGCGATCGGCACGCGACTGCAGGACTTCACGACGGGGTCGTGGACGGCGTTCGACGCGCAGGCGCACTTCATCGGGCTCAACGCCGCGCGCTTTGATGCGGTGAAGCACCGGTCCGTGCCGGTCATCAGCGATGCCCGCGAGGGGATGCGCGAGTTGAGTGAGCGTCTCGGCTCCTGGACCGCCCCCGCCGAGCGGACCGCCCAGGGTGAGCGAATGCAAGTCCAGCTCAATTCCTTCATCGACTCACGCACCGCACTCGATGGTGACCTGCCGCTGAGCTATGCCCAGATCGTCGGTGTTGTGCACGACCAGGCGACACCGGCTGATTTTGTGCTCACGGCCGCGGGCGGCCTGCCCGGGGAGCTCAACATCAACTGGCGCAGCATCGGCCTCGGGACCTTTGACTGTGAGTACGGCTTTTCCTGCATGGGCTATGAGGTGTCCGGAGGATGGGGCGCGGCAATGGCTCGGGAGTCGGTGCCGGGCAGTGAGACCTACGTCCTGGTCGGCGATGGCTCGTATCTGATGATGAATTCCGACATCTACTCCGCGGTGTTGGCCGGGACCAAGATGACGGTCATCGTGTGCGACAACGAAGGATTCGCCGTGATCGAGCGCCTGCAGGTCGGCCAGGGCGGAGCGTCGTACAACAACATGCTGCGTGACTCCCGTGGAGACACCGGGGCTCGCGTTGACTTCGCCGCGCATGCGGCGTCGATGGGGGCGCATGCCATCACCGCCAGCACGGCGGACGATCTCGCTGCGGCCCTGACCGAGGCGCGAGGCGTCACGGGCACCTGCGTCATCTCCATCCGGGTGCGCGAGTCGGATTGGACCGAGGGCGGCGCTTTCTGGCAGGTCGGCGTCCCCGAGGTGAGCGAGCGAGTCGAGGTCCGCGCTGCCCGCGCGCGCATGGATGCGGGCTTGAAGGACCAGCGCCGCGGGGTGTAGGTGGCGCTCGCGGATCACACGCTGACGGGCGAACCTGTCCGTGCACTCTCGGCAGCCGCCGCTGCGATGACGACCGGCGCCCGACCATCGGCCAGTGACACCGGTGACGGGCCACCATCGAGTACATAGTCGGTGAAGAAGCGCCACTGATCGCGGTAGGCGATCTCATAGCGCTCAATAAAGAAGTTGGGCAGCACGGGGCTGCGCGTCTCATCCGCCAGATAGATCTCACAGCGATTGAGGCGCTCATTGTCGGACACGGCCATGCCAAGTGAGCCGAGCACTTCGACGCGCTGGTCATAGCCGTAGGGAGCCTCGCGGCTGATATCGATCGTCGTGATCGCGCCATTGGCGTGTGTGAGCACCGCCACCGCGACATCGACATCCCCGGCGGCGCCGATGGCGGGATCGATGAGGTTGGCACCCTGCGCCCACACCTGCACCACCGGTGAGCCGATGACGAAGGCTGCCATGTCGAAGTCGTGGATCATCATGTCCACCCAGATGCCACCGCTGACCTTGACGTAGTCAATCGGGGGTGGTGATGGATCCCGGCTCGTCACGCGGGCCATCCGCACAGCTCCGATCCGCCCGGTGACCACCGCATCGCGCACCGCACGATGGCCGGGATCAAACCGACGGTTGAAGCCGACCATGAAGGGCACACCGGTGCGACCAAGCACATCGGCGGCGCGATCCACCTCGGCGAGATCGAGGCTGACCGGCTTCTCACAAAAGATAGCTCGGCCCGCCTCGGCCGCCGCGATGATGTAGTCCACGTGCGTGTCGGTGGAGGTGCAGATCGCGACCGCATCGGATGCCGCAATCACCTCGTCCGGGCTGAGTGCCGGCACGCCGTACAGCGAGGAGACCTCAGCAGCGGACTCGGATGAGACGTCACTCACCGCTGACAGCATCGCGCGTGGGGTCTGCCGCGCAATGATGCCCGCGTGCATCCGGCCGATCCGCCCGGTGCCGATGACGCCAATGCGCAGGGGTGCACCGAGTGTCGTGCCGGTCACGATGTCTCCCGTCGAGTCGCATGGTCCTTCAGTGCTGCCCGCAGTTCGTCTACGCCGCGCCGTTCCGCGAGCGATGTGCGCACAACATCGGCCTGACTGGGCGGTGCGAGCCCACCCACGGGTGGATCCCGATCCAGGTTGGTGGGGAAGGCATAGCCCTCCGCCGCCGAGCGCAATGCCACCTCACTGCCCGGGTCGTCACCCATCCGCCGGGCGCGATCCAACATCTCAGGATAGATCGCAAGCACCATGCGCTCACGATCGACACTTTCCATCGCGCGTCCAAAGGCGCTGCTCACCTGCAGCAGATTGACCATGCGACGTACATCCTGAGTGCGATTGGTGCCCGCACCGTGGATGAGCGCCGGATTGAAGAAGATCGCATCCCCCTTGGCAAAGGGCACCTGCACGCAATGGGTGGTGGTGAAGTCAGCGAAGTCCTCGCGACCCGCGATGAGATAGCCACCGGGGTACTTCTGCGAATGCGGCAGCAGCATCGTGGGACCGGTCTCCAGCGGGGTGTCACCGTGCGCGATGGCCCCCTGCAGGGTGAGCGCGGGCGAGAGCGCGTGCACGTGGTCGGGGTAGGGCTCGATCTGCTCCGCCGACATGAAGCCCAGGTGGTAGTCACGGTGGGGCACCTGCGCCGCTCCCCCGGGATTGACGACGTTGACCTGCGCGGTCATCTGGTACGCCGGCCCGAGCCAGGCAGTCGACACGAGATCCACGATGTCGTTGCCGTGATAGTCGATGAAGACATCCGGTGCGGTGATAGCCAACTTCTCCAGGGAGTTCCAGATGCGATCGTTGGAGCCGGGCTTCGCGAAGTGGTCACCCACCGAGCGCCCCGCAGCGTTCTGCTCATCAATGATGCCCCGGAAGACATCCGACGCACGATCGACGACCACCGGGTCCACCGCCCCCTCAATGATGAGGACTCCGGGGCCCTCCCCCAGCGCGCGCGACACCTCCGCCAGGGCCACCTCACGGTCGGCGCGTCGCAGGGACTCCGCGGAGTAGACGAGCACATTGGCCTCCACCCGTTCCGCCAGCGGATAGTCCTGCAACCGGGTCTCTTCCGCCACGATCGCGGCAAGGTCTTCCACCCGGCATTCAGCGGCACGCATAGGCGCTATCCAATCACTCCACGCATGTCACGCCGGCCAGTATCCACGGATTCGGTCACGCGCAGGTGGCCCGCGTGGCACCATCGCTGACATGAGAGCAGGAGTCATCGCCGGCACGGCCGCCGTGGCTGTCGGCGCGCTCGCCGTCACCGCCACCCGACGCAAGGCCCGGCAGATCACGGCGTCCCCGGACCCCTATCCCTACGACCTCCTCAGCACGGAGCCGCGGGGGGAGACGAGCTACGTCGAGCGTCCCGACGGCACCCGTCTGCGGGTGGTCATCGCAGGCAGCGGGCCGACGGTGGTGCTGGCCCACGGCATCTATATGGACGTCGTCGAGTGGAGTGTGCTGTGGGACATGCTGCTGGCCCGGGGCTATCGCGTCGTCGCCTTCGACCAGCGTGGGCATGGATCCTCGACCATCGGCCGTGATGGCATCAGCACCGAGTCCATGTCGAGTGACTACCTCGCCGTGTTGGAGTACGTCGATGCCCAGGATGCGGTGCTCCTCGCACACTCGATGGGGGGCTTCCTAGCGATCGCCGCGGTGCTCGACGTGCCCGGTGTCGCCGAGCGGCTGGGCGGACTCATCCTCATGTCGACGTTCCCCGGTGACGTGCTGCGCGGTGCTCCGCACAACAAGGCGCAGATCCCCCTGATCAAGTTGGGGATGCTTCAGGCGATGGTTGCCAATGACACCATCGGCACGGTCTTCGGCGCCGGGCTATGCGGTGACAATCCCTCGCCGGCGATGGTGCAGGTCTTCCTCGACACCTTCCGCGCTGCCGATCACACGTCTTTGCTGCCGATCCTGAAGGCCTTCGGTGACGAAGATCGTGGCGACCGTCTCATCGACATCGCCGTACCCACGATCGTGCTGTGTGGCACGAAGGACACCCTGACACCGCCGTGGCAGTCCCAGCGCATCGCCGATGCCATCCCCGGCGCCCAGGTGTGGTGGTTGCCCGGCGCCGGTCACATGCTCAATTGGGAGTCTCCCGACGCGATCGTCGAGGCTGTCTCAGATCTGTCGGCCACACCGGCACGCTGAGCCCTACGTTTCGGTGTAGAACCGCAACTCGGTCGGCTCCCGCAGTTTGTCGGCGAGGAAGGCGTTGCCCTCGCCCACGTGCGGCAGCGTCATGTGCTCCTCCCAGGCGGGGCGGGAGCTGAACTTCTCCAGCATGAGCCAGGTGTCCGACTCCTCACCCACGACGAGGTCCATGGAGATGTTGCCGGGCTCCTCGCGGGTCGCGTCGCGCATGGCATGCAGACGTTCCAGGACCGCGTCAGCGACGTCCATGCGGGGCTTGATGACGGCAATGAGATAGAGCGGGGCGTCGGCCATGGTGCCGATGCTAGCGAGCGCTAGGCGGGGACGGCCTCAGCCACCCGCAGCGCGTTGGCAGCGATGGTGAGGGCAGGATTTTGCGCCCCGGAGGAGGGGAAGAACGCCGAGTCCACGACATAGAGATTGTCGACGTCATGGCTGCGGCAATCGCGGTCCAGGACACTGGTCGACGGATCCTCTCCGGCGGCTGCCGTGCCGCACATGTGGGAATTCATCGAGATGTCGAAGCGCTGTTCAAAGACAGCGACATAGCCCGCCGCCCGCAGCAACTGCCGGGCCTTGGCCAGCAGCAACTCATGCCGGTCATAGTTGGTGCGCTGCCAGGAGACCACCACCCGACCCTGCTCATCGAGGGTGATGCGATTGGCGGAGTCGGGGGTGTCCTCCGTCATGACGAGCCACTCCATGCTGCGTGCCGCCATCGGCTTGAGCATCGCCATCGGCGCCCGGGTCGCGTGGGTCTTCATCATCGACGCCTGCACCTTGCCGATGAGTTGGAGCGTGCCACCGGGGTAGCCATCCCCCATGTCCTCGTAGAAGTCGTTGATGCACGCCGTCTTTTGGAAGACAACATCATTGGTACGCCGCGGATCAATGGCGGCAATGTGGGTGTTGTTGTGCATCATGTATCGCGAGCCGACGAGGCCGGAGGAGTTGGCGACGTCACTGCGCAGCAGCAGCGCAGCTGAGTTGGCCGCGCCCGCGGCTAGTCCAAAGACTCGACCGCGCACCTCGAGGGGCTCACCATCCAGTGTGCCGAACGCGCGCTCCACTCGGCCGGAGGCGTCCGTCTCAAGGCGGTCGATGTAGGCACCGGTGAGCAGCCGCACCCGACCGGTCGCTATCGCCGGCTCGAGGGCACAGATCTCGGAGTCGGACTTGGCATCCCAACGGCAGGGGAAGCCGTCGCAGGTGCCGCAGCGGATGCAGCGTCCGCCGGGGCGCAGATCAACACCCATCGCGGTGGTCGTCGGATGCACGCCCTGCTCGCTCAGGCGCCGCACCGTCTCCGCAACGTAGGGCTCATGCGGCATGGCCGGATAGGGATAGGGCTCACTGCGCCACGGTTCGTTGGGCCCGGGCGTCCCATGTACGGCGTACAGCCGCTCCGCCTGCACGTAGTAGGGCTCGAGGTCGGCATAACTGAAGGGCCACGCGGGTGAGACCGCGGTGGGGTAGATCGTCTCCTCGAAATCGCGCTCCCGCAGGCGCGGCAGCGACGACCCGTAGACCTTGGTGTTGCCCCCGACGACATAGTGGACACCGGGTGCAAAGGCGGTGCCATCCGTGGCGTACCAGGTGTCATCGGGCTTGTAGCGCCGCTCGACGAAGACCGCCTCCGGGGAGTCGTTCTGTGGTTCCTTGGGCAGGTGGTGTCCGCGCTCGACGACAAGGACATCGAAGCCTCGCTGGGCAAGGCCGTAGGCGAACGTCGCCCCTCCCATGCCACTGCCGATGATGACGACGTCCGCACTCTCCTGCATGGGACTATTCCATCACAAATCGCCCATCCACGGTCGGTGATCCCGCGGCGTCAGGGATATCGCACGGGACGTGCGGTCGACCCCGGCCTATTGGCATCGGTGTAGATACGGACGAGGTAGCGCGCCGCCTGCGGATCACCATCTCGCGACAGGTCAAAGGGTCCCGAGTAGCCGACGTAATCAATGTCATCACCCTGGCGCAGCAACCGCAGGCATCGTGCGAGTGAGTCGCACGCGGTCCCTACGGACGTCACTGCCGGCAGCGCCGCGCGCACTCCCTCGGCAGTGATCACACCCAGCGATCGTCCCGCCTGCTCCGCAGCCAGGATCGCTACCGCCGCTGCGTCATAGGCCTGGGGTGAGTAGGCCAACTCCTGCGCCCTCGGGGCCGCAGCACGGATGCGCGCCGCGAGGCTGCGCGGGACGCGCAGGTCCAACTCAATGGCTTGCGCGCCATCAAGTGTCCCCCGACGGAGTTGGCGCGGATCGATGCTGGCGGCTGCTCCCTGGGTCAGCAGCACCGTCGCGGGCATGCCCCGCGGGAGCAACGCACTGAGGATCCCCGTCGTCTCAGCCGAGGATGCAAGGAGCAGCGAATCCGCGCTGGACCGCACAATGCGCGTCGCGATGTTGGTGACCGACTGACGCTGTGAATAGACCACACTGCTCGCCTGGAGGCCCAGGTCTCCCGCGCGATCCAGGGCCGCATCGACCAACGCCTGCTGGTTGCGTGGGGCCACGACAACGATGCGGACTGCTCCGCGTCGCTGCGCCAGCGACACCAGCATCGCGCCCTGCAACGACTCCGCGGGGACCACGCGGGCGAGCCGTCCGGTCAGCAGGGCACTCGTCACCGCGGGCGACACGATCGTGCGGCCCCTGAGCAGGGGTGAGTTCTCGAGAGCTAACGGTGACGACAGCGGGCCGATGATCGCCTGGGCACCGGACAGCCGGGCGAGCGTACGGGCAAAGGTTGTGCTCCCGGTGCCGCCGGAGTCCCCGGGCATCAGCGTGATGGGTGAGCCCATGACGCCACCCGCCGCATTGGCATCCTCGACAGCCAGACGCACAGCCGCCTGCGTCGCCGGGCCGTAGGCCTTGAGCGATCCCGTGTCGGGCAGGGCCGTCCCGAGGGTCAGCGTGGTGGCCTTCGCCGGCAGCGCGGTTGCAAGAGTCGACGTGGTAGCCGTCGCCGGAAGCACAGCCGCGCTCGTCAGCACGGCGAGTGCGACGGCAAGGCCCATGCGGCCAATCCACATGGGGGGATCCTATGGGCCGCACCGAGTGGGCCGCATCGGCTCGTCCCGGCCCCCGCTGCTTGAATGCCCGCGTGGACACCCTGCGCATCGGCATCATCGGCACGGGCAACATCGGTACTTCACATGCCCGCTCCCTCCACCACGAGGTATCCGGTGCGCAGATCGCCTGGCTCTACGACGCCGACACGGCTCGGGCGTCCCAACTCGCAGATGAACTCGGGGCTAACATCGCCCCCGACGTCGCACGACTCATCGCCTCCAGTGATGCGGTCGTTATTGCCTCCCCCGATGCCCTGCACGCCGAGCAGGCGCTGATGTGTCTGGACGCCCAGCGCCCCACCCTGTGCGAAAAGCCCCTCGCACCGACGGTGGCGCAGGCGCAATCGGTCGTGGATGCCGAGGTCGACCTGGGCCGTCGGCTCATCTCGCTCGGCTTCATGCGTCGCTTTGATCCTGGATACGTCGCGCTGAAGGACTCACTCACCACCATCGGTGATCCCCTCATCGTGCACAACGTGCACCGCAATTCTTATGCGCCGTACGGCTTGACGACCTCCGGCACCTTGACCAACTCGGCCATCCATGAGATCGACATCAACCGTTGGCTGCTCGATGACGACTATGCGACGGTGCAGGTGGTGACCGGACGATCGGGTCCCCGCACTCCGGAGGGGGAGTTTGATCCGATTCTCATTCTCCTAACCACGTGTCGCGGAGTGCTTGTCGAGGTGGAGGCCTTCGTCAACGCCACCTACGGATACGAGGTGCGCTGCGAGGTCGTCGGCAGCGAGGGCACCGTGGAGATGGGGGACGGTGCCTATCTCACCCGCCGGTCCGAGCGCGCCATCGGCCATGACCTGCCCGAGTTGTGGCTCGGGCGCTTCGAGGATGCCTACCGGCGCCAACTCCAGGCCTGGGTCGATGCCACACATCGGGGGCGCACAAGCGGGGCGACGGCGTGGGATGGACTGCTGGCGACGCTCACGGCAAATGCGGCGGTCGCCTCCATCGGACACGGACCTCACGCCATTGAGTTGCCCATACGACCTGCGCTGTACGCACAGCCCTGATGACGTACAGCCCTGACGACGTACGCCGAGACACACGCCCGGCCGGGGTCAGCGAACAGCAGTGAGCTGCTGCTCCTCCTCCGGCACCGTCATGGCACCGGTCATGATGGCAACAACGTCATTCATGGTGTGGGACTGAGGTGTGACCACCGCGGCCCGACGACCGAGGCGCTGGACGTGGATGCGATCGGCAACCTCGAAGACCTGCGGCATGTTGTGGGAGATAAGGATGATGCTCATCCCACGGTCACGAAGATCCCTGATGAGTTGCAGCACGCGCGCTGACTCATTGACACCCAGCGCAGCCGTGGGCTCATCCAGGATGACGACCTGGGAGCCGAAGGCACCCGCGCGAGCAACAGCAACAGCCTGGCGCTGACCACCCGACAGGGTCTCCACCGGCTGCGTGATGCTCTGGACGGTCAGCACACCGAGCTCATTGAGGCTGCGCGTGGCTTCGGCGCGCATTCCCTTCTTGTCCAGGGAGCGAAAGACCGTCCCGAGGATGCCCTTCTTGCGCTCCTCGCGACCGAGGTAGAGGTTTTCGGCAATGTCCAACGCGGGTGCCACAGCCAGGGTCTGATAGACGGTCTCCACGCCGTGGGCGCGAGCATCGTTGGTCGACTTGAAGGCCACCCTGTCACCCGAGACAAACATCTCGCCGGCATCTGGGGTGAGAGCACCCGAGAGACACTTGATCAGGGTGGACTTGCCCGCGCCGTTGTCACCAACGACCGCGCACACCTCACCCGGATAGAGCTCAAACTGGCAACTGGCCAGGCCAACGACGCGGCCGAAGGACTTGCTCAAGTCCGTGGCCTGCACGAGGGGCTGAGTGGTGGTCGTGGCGCTCATGCCTTCACCTTCCGGATCCACTGGTCGACTGCAACGGCGGCAATGACGAGGACGCCAATCGCCAGGACGCGATATGCCTGATCGAGACCGGCCAGGGAGAGGCCGAAGTCCAGCACCACGATGATGAGCGTTCCGAGCAGCGTGCCGATCAGTCGCCCACGCCCACCGAAGAGCGAGGTGCCACCGATCACGACAGCGGTGATGGTCTCGAGGTTGATGTCGGGTGCGACGTTCGGACTGGCCGCATCGAGGCGCCCGATGGTGATCCAGGCCGCGATGCCGATGATGAAACCGGCCACGCAGTAGACGCTGAAGAGGACGCGCCTGACATTGATACCGGACAGCTCGGCGGCCGCGGGATCGTCACCGACGGCGTACACGTGCGTGCCCCAGGCGGTGCCGCGCAGAGCGTAGGAGAAGATCGCGTAGAGGGCGAGCATCACCAGGAGCCCGAGGGTGAAGGTGAAGGGGCCAATCTGGAAGCCGGTGCCCAAGAGGCCGAGGAAATCGGGGAATTCCTTGCCCTGGATGGTGCGGGCCTTGAAGAGGATCAGGGTGAGGGCCGTGAAGATGCTCAGCGTGCCGAGGGTGACGATGAACGGCGGCAGATTAAAGCGCACGATGAGGAAGCCGTTGAGGCTGCTCGCCAGGGTGGCGACCACAATGCCGACGGCCACCGCGAGGACGGGGTTTTGCCCGGCCAGGAAGGTGACGTTGGACGCCGTGGCATAGACCGCGAGGTTGGCCATGAACATCTGGCTCAGCACCATGATGGCGCCGATGCTCAGGTCAATACCGGCCGTGAGAATGACGATGGTCTGCGCGATGGCCAGCGTGCCGACGATCACGGTCTGCTGCAGCACCAGTGAGATCGTGCCCGGCAGGATGAAGTTGTCGAGGTCACCGACACCCATGACCTGGCCGAGGAAGACGAAGATGACAATCAGCAGCGCGAGGACAACGATCGGGCTCAGCCAGGGGTATCGATGCAGAAGTGTCTGAACCTTTTGCATCGTCGTCGCCTTATCGGCGAACTCATCAATTGCCGTCGTTGGAGCGCTTGAAGCCACGTCAACCTCCGGTGAGAGAACTGGGGGGAGAGTATCGGAGATATGAAAGTGCGGGGCGGCCTTCGTAAAGAAAGCCGCCCCGCACCTTCAGGTACTACCTAGGGATGGATCAGCCCCAGGCGTTGTCGATGCACTGCTGAGCGGTCCACTGCTCGGCAGCCGTGACGGTGTCCTGCGGATCCTCGGTGCACAGCTTCACACCGGTATCGAAGAACTGGCCATTGGCCGAGGTGTTCTGCGGCGGCGCGCCACCGTTGGCGATCGTGGCAATTGCCTCGACGCCGAGTGAAGCCATGAGCAGCGGGTACTGCTGTGACGTGGCCTGGATCTCGCCAGCCTTCACAGCCTCAACGCCTGCGAGCCCGCCATCAACAGAAACGATGATGACGTCTGTGCCGATGGTCTTGCCTGCAGCCTTGAGGGCCTCAGCAGCACCGAAGGCGGTGGGCTCGTTGATCGTGTAGACGACGTTGATATCGGGGTTAGCAGCGAGGCACTTCTCCATGCCGGCGCGGCCACCCTCCTGGTTGGCTCCCGTTGCCTCGAGGCAGACCCACTCGTAGTCGCCACCGGCTCCGGTGGTGTACGTGCCGGACTCAGCCTCGTCGCCCATAACCGTGGGATCCACGACGTCAACGCCGAGGCCCTCGAGGAAGCCGTTGTCACGGCAGTAATCGACGGAGACCATACGGTCGTTGAAGATCACCAGACGGGCGATTGTTGCCTTCTCGCCATTGAGCCAGCCTGCGGTCCACTGACCGATGGCCTGGCCCGCGAGACAGTTGTCCGTCGCGAAGGTGATGTCCACCGTCTCCGGGGGATCGGTCGGGGTGTCGAGCGCGATGACGTAGAGGCCAGCAGCGCGGGCCTTCTCGATCGCCGCGTTGACGTTGGTGGAAATCGGGGTGATGAGGATGCCTGCATCACCACGTGCGATGGCCTGCTCGATCAGGTCGATCTGACCCTGATCGTCGCCCTCTGCCTTGCCGGAGCCGACCGTGAGGTCGACACCCTGGGCTGCAGCAGCCTCCTTCGCGCCTTCCTGCATGGCGACGAAGAACGGGTTGGTTGAGTCCTTGGTGATCAGTGTCACCTTGACGGGCTCACCGGGAGCAGGGGCAGCGGAGGACTCAGGAGCAGCCGAGCTTGATGTTGTGCTGTCACTTGAGCCACCGCATGCGGCGAGGCCCAAGGCCAGCACGCCAGCGGTAGCCACAAATGCGACTCGCCGGCTTGTAAATGCACGTGCCATGAAGAAACTCCTCTTCATAGGGGGTCGGTTGACCCCGGGGATGTAGGAAACCTGTCGTGATCTGGCGTCATCCGCAAGGCAGCCATGCTGCCTGTTACGAAATCGTGCTGACGCTGAGACCTTGACAACGTTGTCGTACAGGGTTTTCTATGGCCTAGGTCACATCCACGTCAAGGCATTTCGCCCGAGGAGGCCGCTCTGTTATGGCTTCGTTATCAGTCCCTGAGGGGACGTCCCCCACCGCGGGGACCGGCCCGCAGAGCCCCGCACCGCCGTCCGGGCGGCGCCGGCCCACGTCTCGGGACGTCGCAGCCCTCGCCGGGGTCAGCTTCAAGACCGTCTCCCGCGTCGTCAACCATGAGCCGGGCGTATCGCCGAGCGTTGCCGAGCGGGTGCGCGTCGCCGCGGATGAGTTGGGCTATCGGCCCAACGCCGCGGCCACAGCCCTACGCCGAGCCGATGGCCGCACAGCCACCTTCGGCGTACTCCTGGAGGATGCGGGCAATCCCTTTTTTGCGGCCCTGCTGCGCGGGATCGAAGAGGTCGCCCGCTCCCGCGGGGTCGCCGTCTTTTCGTCCAGCACCGATCTCGACATCGACCGCGAGCGCGACATGGCTGCTGCCTTCACCGCGCGCCAGGTGGATGCGCTTATCTCCGCTCCGACCGAGTCCGACGCGACACATCTGCGCCGGGCGATCACCCAGGGAGCGACGGTGGTGCTCGTCGACCGTCCGATCGACACCCTGGATGTCCCGGTGGTGCTCGCGGACAATCAGTCCGGTGCTCGCACCGGTGTTGAGCACCTCATCGCGCATGGCCATCGACGCATCGGCTACATCGGACGCGGCCCGGCGATCTTCACCTCGCGCACCCGCTACGCCGGGTATGTCGAGGCGCTTGCGGCTGCTGGCATGGACGTCGATCCCCATCTTGTCCGCCGCGAAGGCACCACCCGCTCCTCCGCACGCCACCATGTGGAGGAACTCCTCGACCTGGCCGATCCACCCACGGCTCTCTTCACCGCCCAGGACATGATTACGATGACGGCGGTGTCGGTGCTGCAACGTCGGGGGCTGTCCGAGACCGTCGCGCTGGTCGGCTTCGACGATTTCGAGCTCGCTGATCTGCTGCAGCCGGGCGTGACGGTGATCGCTCAGGACCCTCGTCGCATCGGCGCGCTGGCCGCCGAGCTCGCGCTCGCACCCATCGGCGACGGTGAGCGCATCCACGTCGTTCCCACGCAACTCATCCAGCGCGGCTCCGGTGAGATCAGCGCCTACTAGCGGATCGCTTGCCTTGTGCCGCGGGCCCTTTGCCCCCAGCCCCATAGACCTGCGCATCGGTCAGTGGCAGGCGCGCAGTTCCACCGGCTCGTTGCAGGCACCTGATGCCTCGATCGCCCACTCCCGCGCCGTCTCGGCGCCCGGTGCCTCCAAGATCCAGAAGCCCGCGAGGCGTCGAGGCCCGGCGACATACGGACCGGCTGATGCGACCACCGACTCACCCCTGGCGTCCATCACGAACGACTCGCTCGCGATGCCATTCGATAGACGAGGGCGCCCTGGGCGAGGAAGTAGTGGGGCATGGCGCGCAGGCTACCGGCGGTCCCTAGACCCGCACGATCATGTCGGCCGGGCGCCGGAAGGCGAAGCCACTCGGCGGCGTCACGGACACCAGGTCGATCGACGGCCATGCATCGAGCATCTCCTCGAGTGCGATCACCGTCTGCATGCGCGCTAGGTGCACGCCGAGGCAGTGGTGCTCCCCCGAGGAGAAGGACAGCCCGTGCCGCGCATTGGCGCGATGGATGTCGTAGCGCAGCGGGTCGGGGAATACCGATGGATCGCGGTTGGCGGCGATGACGCTCACGCCGACGAACTCGCGTTCACGAATCTCCACGCCGGCGAGCGTGACCGGCTCGCGCGTCCAGCGCTCCGTGAAGGCAACCGGCGGCATCCAGCGGATCGCCTCATCGACCGCACCGGCGAGCAGAGCGCGGTCTGCGCGCACCTCGGCCATCGCCTCCGGATGCTGGATGAGCAGCATGAGCGTGGTGAGCACAGATGCCTGGATCGTCTCGATCGCACCGAACATCACCACACGCAGTTGCGCAGCAACCTGCTCGGGCGTGAGGTCCGACTCCTCCACAACCTTGGACCGTGCGAGTCCCTCGATCAGCAGCGCGGTCAGCTCAGCTCGGGCCACGTCGGCCTGGGCGAGTGGCTCCGGGTCACCCGTGTATTCCATGGCTCCGGCGAACGCCGCGTAGAAGCCGTCGATCCTGGGTACGTCGTCCAGCGGCAGCCCGATCACCTGCGCCGCGACGCCCACGGCAAAGGGGGCGGCAAATGCCTCGGTGAGCTCGGTCTCCTCGCCGATTCGGCCGATGAGCTCGCGTGCGAACTCACGGATCGGCGCGCCAAACTCGCGCTCGACCTCCCGTGCGCGGAAGGGCGCCTCGAAGGGCTGGCGATAGCGCTCGTGCTCCACGCCATCGACGGTGAGCATCATCCGGCCGAGTGAGGCGCGCACCATGTTCTGCTCGGCCTCGACGGTCGCACCGGACTTCGGCAGCAGGATCTGCCGCGCGGGCTCGCGGGCCGTGACGAGCCAGCCCCTGAGTGCCGGCAGCCACGTGACCGGCTCGCGTTCGCGCAACTCATCGAGCACGTGCTCGCGGCCGGCGTCCTCGAGGTCAGCCAGAGTGACGGCAGCGCCGGCAGGGAATGCCTGCCGGCGCTGCACGTCCTCCCGTTCGGAGACGACTACCTGGTCAAGCATCAGCCCACGAGATCGGCGATGGCGTCGACGTTTTCGGTCTTGCGACGTAGGGCGCCCACGAGCAGTCCAATGGCGAAGGCCACGAAGGGCAGCAGCACGAGCGACCACCCGAGGGGGTTGAGCGCCCACGCCTGCACAGTCGGATCGGAGCCCTCGGCCGCCGTACCCGCAAAGATCGCGAAGCGGCTCATGAGTAGATAGGCACCCAGCGCCAGACCGATGATGGCCAGGACCGGGGCGATGACGGTGTGCCACACGCGGGTGTCGGCCTTGGTCCTTTGGAAGTAGACGATGACGGCGATGCTCACCAGGATCTCCACAAGCACGATCGCCAGCACAGCCACGGCGGAGGACCAGTAGAAGAGGTTGAGCACGGGATCCCATCCGCGCCAGACGAAGATGATGACGATGATCGCGGTGATCACCGAGGCGGTGATGGAACCATTGCCGGGGGCGCCGAAGCGGTTGGTGTGATCAAGGCGCTGACTGAAGACTCCCGAGCGACCCATGGCAAAGAAGTAGCGCGCGAGGGAGTTTTGGAAGGCCAGGAGTCCGGCAAACAGCGATGACAGCACCAGCCAACTCATGACCGTCGCCATCCAATCGCCGACGTATTCGGCCGCGATGGAGAAGAGCACGGCCGCCGGATCCAAGAGCGGGATGTCATCGACCGTGGAGCGCGCCAGGGTCTCATCCACGACCGTGCTGGCGCCCAGGGCGGTGACCATCGCGAAGGTGACGAAGGCAAAGACGATGCCGATGAGGATGATGGCGGTGTACGTCGCCCGCGGCACCGTCTTCTTGGGCTCGCGCGACTCCTCGCCGTAGATCGCTGTCGCCTCGAAGCCGATGTAGGAGGCGAAGGCGAAGGCCAGGGCGATCCCCGCCGTGCCGCCGATGCCACCGGCCAGCACCGCTCCCGGCGAGAAGGAGGCCGCAATATCGATGCCCTCCGGTCCGCCCTTGGCGAAGACAGCGATGGCGACGATGAGGATGGAGAGCAACTCCAGGGTCAGCAGGATGCCGAGGAATTTGGCGCCGATATCGACCGAGAGGACCGAGAGGATGAGCACAACGGCCCAGGCGATGAACACCCACACCCACCAGGCCCATTCGATGCCGAACTGCGCATTCATCTGGCCCGCCATCACCGCGCCGAAGAAGCCGAAGATGGCGAGTTGGATCGCAAAGTAGGCAACGAGGGAGACGAACGCCGAACCGACACCGGTGATGATGCCGAGTCCCCGACCAACGTAGGCAAAGAAGGCGCCCGCATTAGTGACGTGCTGGCTCATCGCGGAATAGCCGACGCTGAAGAGCAGCAGGATGAAGGCGACAACGAGATAGGCACCGGGCACGCCCGCGCCATTGCCGAGGACGGTCGCGACGGGCACCGCACCCGTCATGCCGACCAGTGGCGCCGCGGCTGCGACGACAAAGAACACAATCCCGATGACGCCGATACGACCCTTGCGCAGGGAGGTCTCGGGAGTCTCAGCGGGAGCCGGCTGCAGATCGGCCATGGGGATGCCCTCCGGATCGGCGGATCCGCATCGTACGGACCCTAATGAAAGCGAGAGTGACGCAATCCGCCGCGCAGGTCAAGCACTTCGGGCAAATTCGTGCGGGCCCAAACGATCTCCGAGTAGCCTCACCTCGTGGCCGGCTTCCTTCCTCCCTACACACCCGACGGCGGCTCGGCCCTCGTGCCGGACATGCCCTGGCACTACTCCGGGACGTTGCTGACGGTCGAATACCGCACCGACGTTGAGCGTGTGCGCGCCCTGCTCCCGGCCGATGTTGACCTCGCGCCTGAGGATCCCGGGGCGGTCGCCTTCATCTGGGCCGACTGGCAGTCCTGCAGCACCGGGGGCCGCGAACTGCTCGATCCATCACGCTCGCAATACCTGGAGGCCTTTGCGGTGGTGCGGTGCTCGTACGCCGGTACGACGTACAGCCGCTGCGTGCTCATCTGGGTGACGACCGACTTTGCGATCGGCCGCGGATGGTTCCAGGGCTACCCTAAAAAACTCGGCAGCATCTACGTCACGCGCGCGATGAACCATGGTTTGGCGGCTCCGCGCGTGGCACCCGGTGGTGCCTTCGGCGCGACGCTCGCGGCGTACGACCATCGCCTCGCGACAGCGCGGGTGACCCTGCGCGAGCCCAGCGACACCAATGGATTCGTCAACGCGCTGCCGATGCTCCATCATCGCCAGATGCCGAGCATCGCGGGCGGCGCGCTCAGCCTCGACCAGGTCGTCACGATGGGTGGAGTAGATGCCGATCTCGGCCAGTCCTGGAAGGGCGACGCGGAACTTGACCTCTGGGACTCCGAGTGGGATCAGCCCGCGTCACTGCTGCCGGTGCGCGAAGTCATCGGCGGCTTCTACCGCGAGGTCGGCGTGACCTTCGCCGGCGGCACGCTGCTCGAGGACCGCTCGCAGGTCCTCTGAAGTACTTGGGGCTGCGTATCGCACGTCCGCGCACCCTGATCGACGTCCTCGACGAGCTCGGTCACTACTAGAACTCCTGCCGCGCCGCGAGCCGCGCGAAGTGTCCGCCGCTCGCCAGCAGGTCAGCCGGCGAGCCTTCCTCCACGATCCGGCCGCCAGAGACCACGAGGATGCGGTCCGCGTGCTCCACCGTGGTGAGCCGGTGCGCAATCGCGATGCGTGTGACCGGCCGACCCAGGATCGAATGCATGACAATGGTCTGGGTCACGTTGTCAAGCGCACTGGTCGCCTCGTCAAGCAGGATGACCCGCGGGTCACTGGCAAGGGCTCGCGCGATCATGAGCCGCTGGCGCTGCCCGCCCGAGATCGCACCGCCCCGGTCACCGATCGGCACATCCAAACCGCGGGCGCGCACCTCGGGCTCGAGCCCGGACTCCGCGATGACCTGCCACAGGCGCTCGTCATCAATCTGGAGCGGGCCGCAGATGCACTCACGGTAGGTCGTCCCAAAAGGCATGGAGGACTGCAACACCGTCCCCATCTGCCGACGCACGGCCGCGACATCAAGGTCGGCAAGATCTTGTCCGTCGTAGGAGACGACCCCGCTCCATGGTGTCTCGAAGCCGAGGATGAGGCGCATCACCGTGGACTTGCCCGACCCCGACGGACCGACTACCGCCACGAACTCCCCCGGCTCGATCGTGATGTTGACGCCGTTGAGCAGTGGAGGCTGGTCGGGGTCGTAGCCGAAGACAATGTCGGTGAGCTGGATGCGGCCCTCCAGTGGACCCGGCGCGCGCGCGTGACCCGGTCGCTCGACCGCGGTGGACGTGATCGGCACCATGCGCTCGAGCGTGGGGCCGAACTCACCCAATGTCGACAGATTCTGGGCAAGCAGGCCCATCGCAATGGTGAGTTGTGCGACCGCGACGTAGGCTCCCATGAACGCCGACGCGGTGAACGAGCCCCGCTCGGCGACGACTGCGAGGACGAGCACCGCGTTCATGACGATGGGGCCGGCAACCAGCACCGGATCCGATGAAATGATCGCGGACACTCGACGCGACAGCGTGGTCAGTTGGGGTGCGGCAAGTTGGGACCAGCGTGCCAGGGCCCGCGACTCCGCACCGCTCACGCGAATGGGCACGATCGCCTCGGCAACCGCCATGAGATTGCTATCGGTGGCGCTCTTCTCCACGAGTAATTGCTGCAGAAGATGACGTCCACGTCGCTGAAAAATCGCCACGAGCATGACGATGATGCCGATGGCGAAGGACATCGCGATCCCGAGGACGATGTCGACATAGAGCAGGAAGACCAGGTTGACCAGGCCGAAGGCAGACGTGAGCACCAAAGCGATCACACTGTCGTTGACAGTCTCCCGGGCGGTCTCCACCGCGAGGGTGCGGTTCAGGATTTCGCCCGTGGACATGCGCCGAAAAAAGGGCACGGGTAGTTGCAGCAGGTGCGCCATAATCCCCGGAGCCAGTCGATCATCACTGGAATCCCGAAGCCGGATGAGCAGGATGTTGCGTGCCACGATGAACAGCGCACCGCCCGCGCTGCCGAGGGCGAATGCGATGAGGATGGCGGCCGCGGCATCCGTGTCCCCGGCGGGTACGGCGTAGCCAAACAGCCCCGACGTAGCCAGCGGTAGGAGAAGCCCAATGGCGCCTCCGGCGACTGTCAGTAGGAGAAGGGTGCCCAACGGCATCCAACGGCGGTTCAGCGACCACCGGATGAGTGCGCGCCACGATGCGCCGGGCGGCAGTGGACCGGTCACCACGACGGTGTCGTCTGCGTCCTCGGCACCGCGGAAGCGCGTGCGTGTGCGGGTGCCGCCCGCGACAGCCACAGAACCCGATCCGCGCGGGAGAATGGCCCTGGCCGCTCCTCCCGCCACGGTCACCGCAGGACCCGGCAGCGAGTCCCACCATCGTCCGACGCGCGGTGGCGGCGCGACCATGACACCGGATGCAGCGGCGATGGCATCCACGGACGAGAGTTGGCGTTCGACGCGCGGATCCGGTGCACGCACCTTGCCATCAATCGTGGCTAGCGCAATGGAGTAGGCATCGAGTAGCGGTGACGAGAAGCGGGGCGCACGCGCGATGTGCTCGTCGGGTGTGGCGGCGGCCGCCATGGTGTCGACGGCGTCATCCCATGACGTATCGCGAGGCGTGTCGCGCTGCTCAGCCATGGACCAACTCCGCGAAAAGGCCCTCGCGCGAGAGGTCATTGAAACTGCCACGCTGGACGATTCGGCCCGCATCGACGACGAGGATCTCGTCGGCATCGCGAATCGTGCTCAGTCGGTGCGCGACCAGAATGACAGTCACCTCGCGTGCGCGGAGGCGGGACTCCACATCGGCCTCGATGACGGGGTCGAGTGCACTTGTCGCCTCATCCAGCACGATCACCCGCGGATCGCCAACCAGGGCGCGCGCGATAGCCAGGCGCTGCAACTCGCCTCCGCTGAAGCCACCATTCGTGGAGGTGATCTCGTGGAAGAAGGCGCCGGGCCGGCCCAGGATCACGTCTTCGATGCAGGCGTCGCGCGCCGCCCGGCCCAGAGCCTCGTCGGTGATGGTGTCATCCCACAGCGTGAGGTTGTCGCGAATCGTGCCGGGGAAGAGCGTGGGCGTTTGCGGAACGTAGGCCATGTCGCGGGTGCGTCGGTCGCGAGGGACGGCCAGGCGGGGTGCGCCGTCGAGAGAGACGTAGCCCGACCATGGGCGCAACTCGCCGGTAATGAGCTTCGCGATGGTGGTCTTGCCACTCCCACTCGGCCCGACGATAGCAATGCGACGACCGGCATGAACCTCGATCGAGAGTCCGTTGAGCAGCGGGGCCGCAGCGTCGTCATAGCCGAAGTCCACCGCGTGCAGCGAGACCGCACCCGTCAGCCGACCCGAGCCGCGGTGCCCCGATACGGAGAGCATTTCCGGATCGAGTGGCTCGCGTATCACCGGCCCGAACTGGGATTCGGCACTGGCGATGGACTGCATCAAGACCCCGAGGTAGGTGATCATCGCGGCACTGGTCAGGAGGGCCACCATGAAAGCCTGTGCGGCCACCACGGTGCCCAGTGACACTGTGCCTGCAAAGATCTGCGCTACCCCGATGGCAAGGAAGGCGCCGAGGCCCACGGTCTGAGCGAGGACCGGCACGAGAGTGGTGTACTGACTTGCGATGCCCAGACGGGTGCGCGAGGCCGACATGTGCTCGCGCACAGCCGCCCAGCGTGCGAAGGCGAATTGCTCCCACGCTGCCGCTTTGATCGACTCAGCCGAGGAGATGACATCGGAGGTATAGCCGCTGAGACGAATGCGCTCGGCGTCGAAGTGGCGAATAAGGAGATTGCGGCGCAGTAGTAGCGATCTGGAGATGAGCTGGACCACGACCACGATAGCGAGAGCGGCAAGGCCCATGAAGAGATCAAGCACCGAGATGACAACGAGGAAAACGACGACCATCAGTGAGTTGACCAGCGTTTGCGGGAGAAGATAGGCCTGGAGGGCGTAGAGCTGTGCGGAATTAAGGCGTCCAATCAGCTCACCCGTGCCGTAGCGCTGAAGGTTCGGGATTCGCATCGTGAGCATGCTCCAGGCGAAGGCCGTGCTGCCCGTGCGGTTGAGGCGTATTCGGAGCTGCTTGCATGCGGCGGACTGCATGGCGATAACGGCCGCAGCCATGATCGCCGCCATGAGGAGGCCGAGGACCACCGCAAACCCCCAGGTGGTGTCCTGGGCGACGATGTAGCGGTCGACGAAGAGCCGCATGAGCAGCGGCACCGCGATGGCGGGCACGAGGCCAATGAGAGCCGCCACGAAGACATACGTCACGCTCGACCGCGACTGGCGCAGGACATTGACGATCACCCCGCGTGAGGTGCGAGCCGGCTCGAAGCCCGGCAACGGCGTACCATCGGGTGCAAGCGAGTACGTGCGCAGCAGCGCATCCGCGGCGAGGTCCGATGGCAGCCCTTCGAGCCCTCCGAGTTGGCGCGCAACCGTCTCGGCTGACAGGACACGTCCCCGTGACGCAAGCGCAGCCACCACGCGCTCCACCCGACTCACTGTTCCACCCGACTCACTGACGGAACCAGCCGACTATCGCCGAGTCCCGCACCACCACGGTGACCTCGCTGAGAGTGCCCGCATTGATCTCCACGTCCGGGCCCTGGCCGACGCTCCAGTCGTATCCGGACGGAGTCGAAGGATCTTGCTGGAGCTCGACAGTCACCTCGATCACCGGTCCCGACGCGAGGAAGTAATCAACGAGCGAGGCGTTGCCCCCGACGGTGTATCTGATCCGCTCAGCCGTCACCGGCGTCGGCGACAGTGCAGTCACGGTGCCGCGGATCACGCCGTACTGCGCAGCGCGCGGCGCATCGGCAGGCGACACGGCTGCCGGTATGCCCTCGCGGATCGTGTAGGCATCCGTTGCCAGGATGAACGCCTTGACAACAAGGGGAGCAGCGATGGGCTGCAGGTAGACCATGGGGTCCCCCGGCTCGGTGATCCGACCGGGGAGGGCAACCACCTCGATGACGACGGCATCCACCGGGCTCACGACCGACTCAATGTCGCCGCCCACGATGTCCACGCGGACGAGTTCGTCGCCCTGGCTCACGCGATCGCCCGGTTGGACCTCGACACCCTCCACAAGACCGCTCACCGTGGTGCCCACCTCGGTGAAGCCCTGTTCGGGTACGACGTAGCCGAATCCCGACACTGTCTGTGGAACCCGGCCGAAGATCGCCCACACGACGATGGCGAGCGTGACAAGGAAGAGTCCGATGAGCACAATCACGAGCGGGTGCCCCAGGGACGACGCCCGCTGATCGACAACAGCCGCGGGATCGGGCGGCGCCTCCACCTGACTCATGCCCGAAGGGTATCCAGCAGGGACGATGTCGGTGCCGGAGTCGCCCTAATAGTGCAGGAGGTATTCCTCGACCTCCCAGGCCGTCACGTCACGTGTGTCAGGGTCATCGACGGATTCGCCATACCGGCGCACCTCGTCAGCCTTCAGTGTCACGAAGGTCTCGATGAACGTCGTGCCCAGCATGTCCCGCAGCACCTGGTCGGTGGCCAGCGCGGCAAGCGCAACCTCCAGCGTCATGGGCAGGACATCGGCCGACTCGTCCTCATAGGTCCAGCCCTCGAGCATCGGCGGCGGGGTCAGCCCGCGGCGGATACCGTCCAGCCCAGCGGCCAGGATGGCGGCGCTGATGACATACGGATTGGCTGCGCCATCGCCGATGCGCACCTCCAGGCGCGTGCCCCTGTCGCGCTCCGGTGGGATGCGCACCATGGTCGAGCGATTGTCCAATCCCCAGTTGATCCTGTACGGCGCGAGAGTGTCGGGGCCGAGTCGCTTATAGGCATTGACCGTCGGGTTGGTGAGCGCTGCGAGCGCGGGTGCATGCTCAAGGATGCCGGCGATCATCGCCAGCGCCGTCGACGTCAATCCACCGGAGTCATCGGCCATGATGTTGTCGCCCGCGCGCTCGACGGAGAAGTGCAGGTGGAAGCCACTGCCGCCCTCGTCGTTGAAGGGCTTGCCCATGAATGAGGCAAGGAAGCCCTGGCGTGCGGTGATGTCCTTGATGGCGGTCTTGAAGATGAAGGTG
>ERZ888423.83-NODE-83-length-90009-cov-14.727716_pt1 | contig 90009 bp, 78 predicted proteins | sample MGYA00520523_ERZ888423 | MGnify/ENA primary metagenome ERZ888423 (study PRJEB32303, sample SAMEA104408611) | aquatic metagenome | biome: Brackish water; feature: Pelagic; material: water | place: Baltic Sea | collected 2014-06-08T10:24:00 | depth 30,27 m ...
AATAGTCTAAACTCCCTACTCTCATCTCCAAACTCCCCACTGACAACTGACAACTAAAAACTGACCACCGACCCCCAAAACTACAAATCCCGTATAAAATGTTTCACCACTCCTAAACAAACTACCACATCAGCACCTGTAAGAGCAATGCGTGAATAACTCGCGTTATCTGGCACAAAAGAACTACTCGCTTTATCATAACGTTTCACGGTATAGTCCGAATGGTTGATAGAAACAATAGCAATATCCCGATCTTGCAGTTCGGCATCCGAACGCACAACAACCACATCGCCTTGTTGCAAGGTAGGATGCATGGAATTACCTCGCACTTTAATAATATAAGTACTGTTAGGCTTACTCAAGTATTTTTCATCCAAGCTGATGCGCTTTCCTAAAAAATCCTCTGCCGGACTCGGAAACCCTGCCTGTACGCCTCCAAAATAATTCACATAACGCCTTGTTCCTTCTTCTTGGATAGGCAACAACTCAAGTTCGTCGCTCAATCTAGGTGCTTTAACTACTTTCATTAGCTTACTTCAAATAATTCGTTCCAACTCGTCGTGTGCCGTTTAGACAATTGCATTTGTTTCATTTTCCAACGCTTTTTTAGGTCGTTATTGGCAAACTTCACTACCTGACCATAACGCGTGTTCAAGGTATCCAGGGTTTGCATCACCTCAATATGTTTTGGGTTTTCGGTAGCAAATAAGCCCAACTGGTAGGCCGTGGCTGGGGTTAAATCAGATACAATAATTCCCGCTTTCTTATACGAAATACCCGCCTTATAAATTTTGGTCAAGGCAAGCTGCGCCAGTCGGTTAATTTCAAAGGTGCTATTAGTAGGATACGGCGTTTTCATAGTAATAAACCCACGGTGCTGAGGCAAGTCTTTCCTAAAGAAATTAGAATACAAAAACACCATCACCACATTAGTATGCGAGTGTTGTTTGCGCAACTTCTCTCCGCAACTAGCCGCAAACGTAGCTATGCGTTCAGAAATAGGCGCTTGAGTTGTGTGCATTATATCAAAAGAACGCGTTACAGCAATACTCTTCTTAGGTTGCACCACTTCAAAGTCAATAGAAGAAATACCTTGCAAATCGTGCTTTAATCGCAACCCCTGTACCGTCATGTGTTTTCTAACCCAGTCATCATGCAATTGTGTAAACTGATAGGCCGTGTAAATGTTCATTGCTTGTAAGCGTTTGCTGTGTTGCCTGCCTATGCCCCACACATCTTCAATCTTGGTCCATTTCAAGGCTTTAATGCGTTTTTCTTCAGTGTCAATCACATAAACACTATTGGTTCGTTCAGGAAACTTCTTTGCTATTTTATTAGCCACTTTAGCCAAAGCTTTTGTAGGAGCCATTCCCACAGAAATAGGAATAGTCGTTTGCCGTTTTACCGTTTGCACCATTTTCAGCGCATGGGCTTCTAAATTAAAATGCGCATCAAACCCATTAAACTTTAAAAAGGCTTCGTCTATAGAATACACCTCAAGTTCTGGGCTAAAAGCTGATAGCGTACTCATTACCCTCGAACTCATATCGCCATACAACTCATAGTTAGACGAAAATACTTGTATTTTTTTCTCTTTAAACAGTTGTTCATACTCAAAAGCAGGCGCCCCCATAGGCACACCCAGTGCTTTAGCTTCATTAGAACGTGCTATCACACACCCATCATTATTAGACAGCACCACAATTGGCTTGCCCAACAACGACGGATGAAACACCCGCTCACAACTGGCATAAAAATTATTACAATCTACTAATGCAAACATGTATAAAAGAAAAGATCCTCAAATATACTCACCCAAAACCGTATAAAAAAGCATTGTTGAAAAGTTTCAAGTATAGCTTCACTAGGGAGTATTCAGTCGCAGTAATCAGTAATCAGTGGTCAGTATTCAATTATCCATTGTAAATTATCCATTGTCAATTATCCTTATTCTCTTTCAACATTCGTTATTCCTTGTTTAAAATGAATTTTTAAACATATAAGTCATATAAGTTGGTATAAGCTGGATTGCGTAGAAGTAGGTTCAAGCTCATAAAAGAGTAATAGTCTAAACTCCCCACTGACCACTTTTCCCTTTTCCTTTTCCCTCCCCACTCCCATCTCCCAACTCCCAACCCATTAAAAAAAAATCCCTATCTTAGTCCAAACAAAAAAAACAACAAAATGAAAAAAACACTTCACCTTTGCCTTGCTCTAGTAGGCGCTTTACTCCTACAAAGTTGCAACCAAAAAGCCGCACCAGCAGCAAATGACTACTTTGCTCAGAGTAATGATACCATACAAAACGGAGGTATTAAAATGATTCCGATTACCACGCCAAAAGGCACGTTCAACGTATGGACGAAACGCGTTGGTAACAACCCAAAAATTAAAGTATTGTTGTTAAACGGCGGACCCGGAGCGACACACGAATACTTTGAATGTTTTGAAAACTTCTTACCAGCCGAAGGTATCGAATTCATCTATTATGACCAAATAGGTTGTGGGAATTCCGACAATCCAAACGACGAATCCATGTGGGATTTAGCCCGTTATGTAGAAGAAGTAGAACAAGTGCGCATAGCCTTAGGACTAGACGAAACCAACTTCTATTTACTAGGTCACTCGTGGGGAGGAATTTTAGCGATGGAATTCAGTTTAAAATACCAAAAACACATGAAAGGACTCATCATTTCAAACATGATGTCAAGTTGCCCAGAATATGGAAAATATGCCGACGAAGTCTTAGCGAAGCAAATGAACCCAGCCGTGTTAGCCGAAATTGAAAAGATTGAAGCGGCAAAAGATTTTGCTAACCCAAGATACATGGAATTGTTGATTCCTAATTTCTACGAAAAACACATTTTACGCTTTCCGGCAAAAAACTGGCCAGAACCAGTAAACCGTTCGTTTGCAAAAATGAATCAATCACTATATGTTACGATGCAAGGCCCAAGCGAATTTGGCGTAGCAGGAAAACTAGAACAATGGGATAGAAAAGGTCAGTTAAAAGACATCGCTATTCCTACCCTAGTCATTGGCGCACAACACGACACGATGGATCCAAAACACATGGAAGAAATGGCAAAACTTACTCCAAAAGGCACCTATTTATATTGCGAAAATGGAAGCCACATGTGTATGTATGACGACCAAAAAACGTATTTCAGTGGATTGATTTCGTTCTTGAAAAAATAAGCAATCCAGTTTTTAATGCTGTCAAGCATCTCTTTAGGTTTGCTAATCGTTGCGTTTAAATTTTTAAACATATAAGTCATATAAGTTAGTATAAGCTAGATTGCGTAGAAGTAAATTAAAGTTCATAAAAGGAAGGTATTCGATTGTAAATCGTAACACTGAATAATTTCACGCTCTGTTTGTCATCCTGACGTAAGGAAGCATCACATTATCTATATGTGACTTAGCTGCGCTGAACTAAAGTTTCTCGTTCCTCGAAATAACAAACTAGACGTGGACTTTATATGAACTATGATAAGTGAAACGCCTCAACACAATCCAACTTAAATTAACTTATATGACTTATATGGTTAATAAAAAATGAAACAACGAATGATGAACAACGAACAACGAATGTTGAAATGGAATAAGTAAACCTGAACACTGACCACTGACCACTGACGACCCCTTGTGCTCCTTTGTGCCTACCTCGTGCCCCTTGTGGTTTAATGAACAACGAATGTTGAACAACGAACAACGAATGTTGAAATAGAATAAGTAAACCTGAACACTGAGACTTAACAGCCCTTGTGCCCCTTGTGCCTCCCTTGTGCTCCTTGTGGTTAAATAAAAAAAAATAAAACAACGAACTATGAACAACGAACAACGAATGTTGAATTAGAAGTTACAATAATAAACCTATATAAACCTTCATAAACCTTTATTAACTGAACACTCCAAACTTCCCACTCCCCACTCCCAACTCCCAACTCCCCACTCCCAACTTCCATCTCCCATCTCCCATCTCCCAACTTAACACTAAACACCTCCTCGTGCCCCTTGTGCCTCCCTCGTGCCCTTTGTGGTTAATCGAACAAAGTGCAACGCCAAACAACTTGTTCAAAAATTCTAATTTCTAATTTCTAAATTCTAAATTTATAAAGTATCTTTGCTTTTTAAAATCGATACAAAAATGCGTATATCATACAATTGGTTAAAACAGTTCATTAAAACCGATTTAAAATCTGAAGAAATTGCCGACATACTTACCGACTTAGGTTTGGAAGTGGAAGGTGTTGATACCTTTGAAAGTTTAAAAGGCGGATTACAAGGCGTGGTAGTAGGTCATGTACTTACTTGTGAAAAACACCCTGATGCCGATAAATTAAAAATCACCACCGTAGATTTAGGCGATGGCAACGCACCCGTACAAATTGTATGCGGAGCGCCTAATGTAGCAGCAGGGCAAAAAGTACCCGTAGCCACAATAGGGACTAAATTGTTTGACAAAGAAGGGAACGCATTCGAAATTAAAAAAGGAAAAATACGCGGACAAGAAAGCCAAGGTATGATTTGTGCCGAAGACGAACTAGGATTAGGCGAAAGTCATGATGGTATTATGATTCTTGACGCCGCATTACAACCCGGAACACCTGCCGCCAAAGTATTTGATATTGAAACCGATGAGGTATTTGAAATAGGCCTTACCCCTAACCGTGCCGATGCGATGTCGCACATGGGCGTAGCACGCGATTTAAGAGCAGGTTTGTTGCAACGAGGAACATCCTCTGAGTTCATTACGCCATCCGCTAGTAATTTTAATGTAGAAAAACGCACCTTAAAAATAGACATAACAGTAGAAGACAGTAAATTAGCACCGCGTTATTGTGGCGTAACCATTTCTGGAATCACCGTAAAACCATCGCCAAGTTGGTTGCAAAATAAATTAAAAGCCATTGGGTTAACCCCAAAAAACAATATAGTTGATGTTACTAATTATGTATTACACGAATTAGGACAACCGCTACACGCCTTTGATGCCGCAAAAATTGAAGGCAACAAAGTAACCATCAAAACCGTTGCAGCAGGTACTAAATTTGTCACGCTAGACGACGTAGAACGCACTTTACACGAAGAAGACTTAATGATTTGTGATGCAAACGGACCGTTGTGTATTGCAGGAGTGTTTGGTGGAAAAACATCGGGCGTTTCAGAAGAAACAACTACTGTTTTCTTAGAAAGTGCCTATTTTAATCCGGTTGCCGTGCGCAAAACCGCTAAAAGACATACCTTAAGTACTGATGCCTCTTTCCGTTTTGAGCGAGGTGTTGATCCATCGATTACCGAATATGCCTTAAAGCGTGCTGCCTTATTAATTCAAGAAGTGGCGGGTGGTGCAATCACATCGGACATCATTGATGTGTATCCAAAGAAAATAGAAGACTTTAGCGTGTTCATTCATTTCCAAAAAGTGAACCGCATTATTGGTGAAGAAATAAAACCAGAAACCATTAAAAAAATATTGGCTTCACTAGACATTAAAGTAAACTCTATTTCCGATGCCGGTTTAGGGTTATCCATTCCTTCGTACCGTGTAGATGTTACCCGTGAAATTGATGTCATTGAAGAAATTTTAAGAGTGTATGGATATAACAATGTAGCCATACCAGGCAAATTAAATGCTACGGTATCAAATTCGCCACGCACTGCAGAGTTCAACGTACAAAATACTATTGCAAACCAATTGTGTGCTTTAGGCTTCAATGAAATGATGGCCAATTCACTAACTACTCCCGATTACATTGCGTTATCGAGTCAGTTAGATGCCAATCAAAACGTAATCATGTTGAATCCGTTGAGTAACGATTTAGCAGCGATGCGTCAATCCTTATTGTTTTCGGCTTTAGAAGCAGTAGCATTCAACAACAACCGCAGAAGAAGCGATTTAAAATTGTTTGAATTTGGTAAAACCTACCATAAAACAACAGACGGCTACCAAGAAGACAAACACCTTACGTTAACCCTTACCGGAAATAGAAGCGCTGAAAGTTGGACAAAAGCCCAAGAAAAATCAGACTTCTTTTTAGTGAAAGGATATGTGATGGCAGTATTAAGCCGATTAGGCATCGATCAAAAAGTAAACAGTTTACCGTTTGCTAATGATGTATTTGCCGAAGGATTAGCCTTAGCCATTGGAAAAGAAATCATTGTAGAATTTGGAACCATCAAAAAATCAATCCTAAAACACTTCGACGTCAAACAAGAAGTGGTGTTTGCTGATTTTAATTGGGACAAATTACAGAAATACATCACTACTAAAATCAAATTCACCGACATTCCTAAATACCCAGAAGTGCGTCGTGATTTTGCATTATTAGTAGATGAAAACGTAGCGTTTGAACAAATCTTTACCATTGCAAAACAAACCGAAAAAGGCGTATTGAAAGACGTTAATCTGTTTGATGTGTACCAAGGCGCTAACCTACCCGAAGGAAAAAAATCGTATGCCGTAAGTTTCATTTTACAAGACGATTCAAAAACCCTTACCGACACGCAAATTGATAAAATCATGAGCAAGCTTCAAAGCAATTTTGAAAGCCAGTTGGGTGCTAGCTTGAGGTAGTTTTCAGTTGTAGGTGGTCAGTTATCAGTAGGTCAAGTTTACATTTCAACATTCGTTGTTCCTAATTCGTTGTTCATAAAGGAATCAACGCCCTGTTTGTCATGCTGACGTAAGGAATCATCACATTATAGTGAACTTTGTGCCTTCTTTGTGTACTTTGTGGTTAAATGATTATTTACCATATAAGTCATATAAGTTAGTTTAAGTTGGTTTGCGTAGAAGTAAGTTAAAGTTCATATAAGAGTGTAGATTTTTCAGTGATTAGTAGGTCAAGTTTACAATTCAACATTCGTTGTTCCTAATTCGTTGTTCGTTGTTCATAAAGGAATCTACGCTTAGTTTGTCATGCTGACGTAAGGAAGCATCACATTATCTTTATGTGACTTAGCTGCGCTGAACTAAAGTTTCTCGTTCCTCGAAGTGACAAACTAAACGTTGATTTATTAGCCACGGATTAAAAGATTAAATGGATTAAATTGAACAAGGAATGATGAACTAGGAACAACGAATGTTGAAATAGAATAAGTAAGCTTGACCCGAGGCGAAGCTAAACCTGAAACTTGAAACTCCAAACTCCAAACTCCCAACTCCAAACTCCAAACTCCCATCTCCCATCTCCCCACTCAAAACTCCCCTCTTGTCTTTTTCCCCAAAAATCACTATTTTAGCACCATGATAAAAGTCGTACTCATTGGTTCCGGGAATGTAGCGCAACACTTAATACAAGTGTTTTTGCAGGCTCAAGAAGTAGATTTGGTGCAAGCGGTAGCTCGTAATCCAAGTCACTTAGCGGCATTGCTTCCAATGGATAAAATCACGAATGACTATCAAAAAATTACCGAAGCAGACGTTTATATTGTAGCGGTGTCAGATGATGCTATTGCTGAGGTAGCGGCCCAATTACCGTTTAACAACAGACTGGTAGTGCATACTTCGGGTTCTTCGGATATTTCCGTAGTACAAGACAACAATAGAAAGGGTGTGTTTTATCCGTTACAAACCTTTACCAAAGGCAAGGCAATTGATTTTGCTGAAATTCCTATTTGCATCGAAGTACAACACGAAGAAGATTACCAACTTTTAAAAAAATTAGGGCATTGCATTGCACAAAAAGTAGTGGCACTTTCTTCTGAACAACGCAAGAGCATACATGTTGCTGCTGTGTTTGTATGTAATTTTGTGAATCATTTGTACCACATTGGGCACGAAATTTGTGCAGAACACGACATACCGTTTGAGGTACTGCATCCGTTAATTCAGGAAACCGCTCGTAAAATTGAGTCCCTTGCACCTAGTGCGGCACAAACGGGTCCGGCAGTGCGCAACGATAACCGAACCATAGAAAAACATTTAGATTTCATAGAAAATCCCGAATACAAAACAATTTATCAATTACTCACACAATCGATACAACATGTCAAAAAGTTATAAAGAAATCATGAACCAAATTACCACCTTCGTCTTTGATGTCGATGGGGTATTAACCGATGGCACCATACACGTAACGCCAACTGGTGAAATGTTGCGCAACATGAACATTAGAGACGGTTACGCTATGAAAGCCGCACTTGAAAATGGCTACACTGTCTGTATTATTTCGGGCGGAAGTAATGAAGGAGTGCGAGTGCGCTTTCGCAATTTAGGCATCACCGATATTTATTTGGGCGTACCCAATAAAGTTGAAACCTTTAAAGAATTCACCGATATCTATGGCATTGCTCCAGAAAACGTATTGTATATGGGCGATGACATTCCAGATTATCACGTAATGCAATTAGTAGGACTACCAACCTGTCCACAAAATGCCGTTCCAGAAATCAAAGGAATTTCACACTACATTTCACACATCGAAGGAGGGAAAGGCGCTGTGCGCGATGTCATTGAACAAGTCATGAAAGTACAAGGCAAATGGATGGAGCATTTTGATGCGAAGTTTGATTGAAAGTTTGATATTTAACGCAAAGGACGCTAAGAATTTTCGCAAAGGACGCAAAAAACGTTCATAAAAGATTGTCTTGAAACCTAACCAAAGCCGAACGGAGCGAAGCTAAACATGAAAACCGACCACAAACAAAACGTTGTTTCTATATGAACTTTGCTAAGTGCAACGCCTCAACACAATGCAACACTATATAATCTATGTGTCTATGTGGTTAAAATTTAACAGTAGGAAAATAGTAACAACGAATGTTGAAATGGAATAAGAAAACCGAAAATAAATGAAATACTTAAAACTCATAAAATACCAAAACCTTCTCTTGCTTGCCACGATGCTATTGGTATTTCGGTATTTATTTTTAACGCAATCCTATATTGATTTAGCGCTAACCGATTTCAACTACTTACTTTTATTATTGTCAACGGTATGTATTGCTGCAGGTGGAGCCGTGATGCAACACATTGTAAATCAGGAAGAGGATGAGATCATTCATCCACAAAGTAGATTGGTAGGTAACACAATTACTGAAACAAGTGCTTATAATTGGTACATTGGTTTAACCATTGTTGGTGTGGGAATTGGTTTTTACTTGGCGAATGTGATTTACAAACCCACCTTTGCTTCCCTTTTTGTATTGGTTGCTACCCTACTCTATGTTCAAGCCACCAACCTGAAACAAATTCCGTTTATCAATAATTGCATCACTGCGCTATTAGTAGCCATACCCATTGTAACAATTGCCTTGTTTGATGTTTTTCCGGCTACTGATGCCACTAATAAAGTGCGCATGGGTGAAGTATTTGGCATTCTGATTGATTATGCTATTTTTAGTTTCTTTTTGGTACTACTCAAAGAGCTGGTTAACGATTTAAAAAACAAACAAAACGATGAAATGGTAGGCAATACTACCCTTGCCACACGATTAGGGCTTCTAAAAACAAAAATAATTGTAGGAGTGTTCGTTATACTTATTCTTGCCATGATACTGTATTACTGCAAGAACTACTTGTTTGAATTAAACCTGGCCTTATATTATATTTTAATTACTATGGTAGGGCCGCTTTTACTTGTAGGACTGAAATTAATCAACAGTACGAGCGCTAAAGAATTTATAGTATTGAATCGCGTACTTCAATTTGTATTGATTACTAGTCTGTTTTCCATTGCCGTTATTATTTACTCCATACAACATGCTTAACGAAATTGTACACCATAAAAACATCATATTAGCTTCGGGTTCACCCAGAAGGCAACAGTTTTTTAAAGACTTGGCTATTCCGTTTACTATTCGGTTAAAAGATATTGAAGAAGTATATCCCAATCATTTAAAAGCGGAAGAGATTACCAATTATTTAGCCGAACTAAAAGCAAATGCCTTTGAAAACGAACTGGCACAAAACGATGTATTAGTAACCTCGGATACTATTGTTTGGCTCAACGGCACAGCATTGGGTAAACCAAAAGATCCTGCCGATGCCTTTGCGATGTTACAAAAATTATCGAATCAAACCCACGAAGTCATTACGTCGGTTTGTTTGAAATCAATAGAAAAAACCGAAGTATTTCATTGTGTTACGAAAGTTACCTTTGCTACACTATCTGATGCCGCCATACAGTATTATTTAGACCAATACCAACCTTTTGATAAGGCAGGAAGTTATGGCATACAAGATTGGATTGGGTTAATAGGTATTTCAAGAATTGAAGGATCGTATACCAATGTGGTAGGATTACCTACCGAATTACTGTTTAAAAAATTAATAGCCTATGTTTAAGTTAGTTGAAAATCCGTATTTACATGAAGAAATTGGAACGTTAATCGTACTGGTTTTATATTTCATTTTTAGAATAAGCAGTACAAAAATCGTACGCAAATATGCCAAAATGAATTCGATATTAGAACACCGAACAAACTTGGTTATTAAATACATTCATATACTCATCAACATCTTGGCTTTTGCTTCAATCGTCATCATTTGGGGGGTAAAGAAAGATCAAATTTTGTTGATTACCTCTTCGGTATTTGCAGTGGTGGGTGTGGCATCGTTTGCCCAATGGTCTATATTGAGTAATATTTCGGCCGGAATCATCATCTTTTTTTCCTATCCGTTTAAAATTGGCGATAAAATAAAAATACACGACAAAGACTTTCCGGTGGAAGGTGAAATTATGGATGTAAAAGCGTTTTATATTATTTTACAATCGAGTGATGACGAACTCATTACGTACCCTAATAACCTTTTGATGCAAAAAGGAATATCGGTGATTTACAGAGTTGCAGAGGAAAAAGAATTTTTTGATTAAATACTAATTAGCATGCTGAAAAAATATACATTACTCGTACTCCTTTGTTGCTCGACCCTTCTATGGGCGCAGGCACCACAGAAACTGAATTCGGTTGATATTTATGAGCAACTACAAAAGCTCAACTTTTTAGGCAAAGTATTGTATGTAGCGGCGCATCCAGATGATGAGAACACCAAATTAATTACTTATTTTTCCAATCAGTATCATGCGCAAACTGCCTATTTGTCGCTAACCCGAGGTGATGGCGGTCAAAACTTAATTGGTACAGAACTTAGAGAGAAATTAGGCGCCATTCGTACACAAGAATTATTAGCGGCACGCAGAATAGATGGTGGCGAACAGTTTTTTACCCGTGCGAATGATTTTGGTTTTTCAAAAGAACCGAATGAAACCTATGCCATTTGGAACAAAAACGAGGTATTGGAAGATGTACTGCAAGTAATTGAAACCTTTCGCCCCGACATCATCATCAATCGGTTTGCACACAACACACCTGGATCTACTCACGGCCATCATACCGCATCGGCACAGTTGAGTTTAGAAGCCTATGCGATAACACCTTATCAACCAAAAAGAGTGTTTTTTAATACTTCATGGTGGTTTTACGGAAGTCAGGAAGCCTTTGAAGCAGCCGATAAATCCAATTTAGTGGCGATCAATTCCAATGTATTTTATCCGCTGAAAGGAAAAAGCAATAATGAAATTGCTGCATTAAGTCGAAGTCAGCATAAATGTCAAGGCTTTGGAACATTAGGTTCGCGAGGAGAAGAAACCGAATATTTAGAATTACTAAAAGGTGATTTTCCGAAAAACAGTTCGATATTTGAAGGCATAGACACCACTTGGAATCGCGTAGCAGGCGGAAAAGACATTGGAACCCAACTCTATGCAGTGGAGAAAAACTTCAACTTTGAAAACCCATCGGTACATATTCCTAATTTAGTAGCCGCCTACAATTTGATTCAAAAACTTGAAGACAGTCATTGGAAAGCCATAAAAAGCAAACAAATTCTAAAAATTATAGAAGCCTGCAGTGGCTTATTTATGGAAGCGGTTGCCGATACCGAAACTACTACAAAAGACAGCAAGTTTAACCTTACTTTTGAAGTCATTAATAGAAGTGCTTCAACCGTTAAATTAATAAGTGTTAGTGCGCTGAATATTCAAGAAGCCGCTAAAAATGTAGTTTTAAAGAACAATGAAAAGCTCAATTTTCAGTTCAAAGATTGTGCTATAGCAAGCACTACCGATTATTCCAATCTGTTTTGGCTCAAAGAAAAAAAATCAGAAGGAATGTATCACGTATCTGATAAATCCTTGAGAATACTACCTGAAATTTCCAGTAATTATCCGGTTGTATTTACATTAGAGATTGAAGGAACACTAATTGAATTTGTAAAAAACATCAGTTATAAATTCAACAATCCCGACGACGGAGAAACGTATGTTCCGTTTACTGTATTGCCGAGTGTAACTACTGCCATTGCTCCTAAAGTTGTGATTTTTAACAACGCACAACCCAAAGAAATTACCGTGGTGGTAAAAGCGCATCGTGCAGGTGTTTCAGGAAAATTATCGTTACAACTTCCCGAGGATTGGAGTGCGAGTCCAACGGCAATTCCGTTTACTATTGCGGCTAAAAATGAAGATCAAAAATTCACGTTTAAGGTATTCCCTGGTAAAAAAGAAGTAACGACTATGGTCAAAGCACTAGTTGAAATAGACAATCAAACTATTGATGCTGAATTAATTACTATTCAATACCCGCATATTCCAAAGCAAACTATTTTAGTGCCTTCAGAAGCCAAGCTGGTAAAATTGTCTATTGAAACCAAAGCAAAAACGATTGCTTATATTATGGGTGCAGGCGATGAAGTTCCTAAAAGTTTAGAGAATTTAGGATACACTGTAACTTTGATACAACCCGAAGCAATTACCCTTGAAAAATTACAGTCATTTGACGCTGTACTTTTAGGAATTCGTGCGTTTAATGTAGTTGACGAATTGAAATTTAAGAACAAAATATTGTTTGAATACGTTAAAAATGGTGGTAATGTAATTGTTCAATATAATACTACTAATAACTTAGTAACCAAAGAAATAGCGCCATTTGAATTAAAACTTTCTAACGATCGTGTGACCAATGAAAACGCAAGCATTACCTTCTTGGCACCTGATCATAAAGTATTACATTATCCGAATAAGATTACTGAAAACGATTTCACTGGCTGGGTACAAGAACAAGGGTTATATTATCCGAACAAATGGGGTAACGAATTTATTCCTATTTTAGCATCACATGATGAAGGCGAAGCAGAAAAGAATGGAAGTTTATTAATTGCTAAGTTTGGAAAAGGAAATTATATTTATACCGGCTTAAGTTTCTTTAGAGAATTACCCGAAGGTGTGGGCGGTGCCTATAGATTATTAGCCAATATGATTGCGTTGGACAACTAATGAATTTGATTTTTGAACTTGAAACTTGACCCGAGGTGCATCCGAACAGAGCAAAACTAAACTTGACCCGAGGCGAAGCCGAACGGAGCGAAGCTAAACTTGAAACTTGAAACAAAAACTTTATGGAAGAACAAAAACATAAATGGAAAAAAAGCTACAGCATCGTTTTGATTCTAAATGCTTTGTATATTTTAATTTTCTATTTACTAATGGAAATATACAACTAGTATGGAAATTTTAGATTGGATTGTATTATCTACTACCCTATTTTTTATTGTAGTCTATGGGGTTATAAAAACCAAAGGAAGTGCTACAGTAAAGGATTACCTATTAGACAACAATGAAACCTCTTGGTTTACGGTTGGAGTATCTGTAATGGCAACCCAAGCAAGTGCAATTACTTTCCTATCGACACCAGGACAAGCCTATCACGACGGCATGGGATTTGTGCAATTTTATTTTGGATTACCAATAGCCATGATTGTTATTGCGTATACATTCATTCCTATATACCACCGTCTGAAAGTCTATACTGCTTATGAATATTTAGAACAGCGCTTTAATGTTCAAACCCGCACCTTAGCAGCTGTTTTGTTTTTAATTCAAAGAGGACTGGGAACTGGAATTACAATTTATGCCCCTTCCATTATTTTATCGGCATTACTGGGTTGGAATTTAACGTTCTTAAACATTCTTATTGGCGTATTAGTAATTATCTACACGGTTACAGGCGGAACAAAAGCAGTGAATGTTACCCAAAAGCAACAAATGTTTGTCATCATGTCGGGCATGTTCATTACCTTTTTTGTCATTTTAGCCTATTTACCAGAAGATGTTGATTTTTCAAATGTACTGCATATTGCGGGTGCCAATGGTAAAATGGATATTTTAGATTTTTCCTATAATCCAGAAACCCGCTATACGGTTTGGAGTGGTATTACCGGTGGTTTTTTCTTAATGCTTTCTTATTTTGGAACAGATCAATCACAAGTAGGACGCTATCTTTCAGGAAAGTCAATCAAAGAAAGCCAAATGGGATTGATCATGAATGGTCTTTTAAAAGTACCTATGCAATTCTTTATTTTATTAACTGGAGTATTGGTTTTTGTATTCTTCCAATTTAATGATGCCCCATTGCATTTTAATCCAACCAATGTTGAGAAGGTACTCCATTCGGATCAAAAAAAGGAATACGAAGCGCTTGAAGCAGAACTCAACCAAATCAATATTGATAAAAAAGTAGTCAATCAAATTTATATCGAACAGTTAAAGCACAATGCTTATGACAATCCTACGCTTCGAAAAAAGATGATTGCACTTTCATTGGAAGAAAAAGAATTGCGAAATACAGCAAAAGAAATCATTTCTAAGGCCGATGATAGTGCCGAAACTAATGACAAAGATTATGTGTTTTTATATTTCATAATGAATTACTTACCTAAAGGTCTGTTGGGATTGTTGCTCGCAGTAATTATCAGCGCTGCTATGTCTTCTAGTGCTTCGGGATTAAATTCTTTGGCAGCTACTTCCGCTATTGATTTGTACAAACGTAATGTAACCATAAAAACAGAAAAACAATATGTAGTAGCTACACAATATTTCACCTTGTTCTGGGGAATCATTGCCATTGGTTTTGCTTGTGTCTCTTCGCTGTTTGAGAATTTAATTCAATTGGTTAACATCATTGGATCCATATTTTATGGAACCGTTTTAGGTATTTTTCTCATTGGATTTTATTTTAACTACATCAAAGGAAAAGCAGCCTTCTATAGCGGTTTGATTAGTCAAACTATTGTAATACTTATTTTTCTAAAATACATTTTGTTTGAATCCAATGAAAGTGAAAAGTTAGGCTATCTATGGTTGAATTTAATTGGGGTACTGTTAACCATAAGTATTGCATTTCTGTTGCAAAAAACCTTCCGAACTAAAGCATAAAAAAAAGTCCAGTAAAAATACTGGACTTTTTTTATTAATACAATCTAAAATTATTTAGACCATTCAGCTATGCTGTCTTTATTCATTTTTTCATAATCACCATTACCTGCTTTAGTCGCTAAGATTAACGATTCTTTAGCTGTTGTAATAGCTCCTTTTTTATCACCTGATTTCGCTTGAATTAATGATTTCAAACGCAAATACCAATATGGTACATCTTTATCTTTGGGCATCAAGCTAATTGCTGTATTCACCCAAGTTAACGCTTTATTCAAATCATTATTCGACTGGTAAAAATATTGTGCTGCTGCAAAATAATCACCTGCAGCAGGTCCTGCTAACGTTTTCTCAATACTCTTCATTGCAGCCTCCTGTGTAGGAACTGTAAATGGAATACTTACCAATGTGCGCTCCCATGATAATTCAATCACCCCAGCATCATTGGTTAAATTATTTAGAAAAATAGAAAACGACTCCACTGATTTTGAAGTAGTTTCAGGCTTTATACTTACTGTAAGTGCTACTTTTGAATCATTCCATTCTTCTGGTAATCCCCAGTTATTGGTTTCAGAGTAAAAAATAACATCCCAACTGTCTGCTTTTGGCGTTGTGAATAATGCATATTTTCCTTTCTTAAGTTCTTTACCCGCAATTTTAGTGTCTTCACTAAAAGAAATGATAGTGTTATTGTTGGCACCGGTTCTCCACATTTTGCCAAACGGAACTAAATCGCCATAAACGGTTCTTCCTTTTGCACTAGGTCTAGAATACTCCACTTGAATATTTGTCAATCCTACCACTTGATCAATTTTAGCCAATGGACTCGCTTGAGGAGTTTTAACTTGTGCTGTAACATAAAAATTGGCTAACAAAAGCGCCAATAAAATACTTATTTTTTTCATGATTTAATTGTTTAGTGTTCCAAAATTACAAATTGTATTTGAACCAAATGTTAATTATTACTTAAATAGATTATTTTGTTTAATGTTTTAGCTTTTATGTTGAACAATTTTAATAACTTTACAAGAAATAAAGATTATATGAAAATATACCGTTTACACACCAAACAAAACTTACCCATAACCCTAGATGAAGCTTGGGAGTTATTATCGGACCCAAAAAATTTACAAAAAATTACCCCAGAATATATGGGGTTTAAAATTTTATCAGGAGCCGACCGACCAATGTTTCCGGGACAAATTATCCAATACATTGTGACGCCAGTTATGGGCATTCCTACGAAATGGGTCACCGAAATAACGCATGTGGTTGACAAACACTATTTTGTAGATGAACAACGCTTTGGACCTTATGCATTATGGCATCACAAACATTTTATTAAAGAAATTCCGGGTGGTGTTGAAATGGAAGATATTATAGATTATAAAGTACCTATGGGAATTTTAGGTCAATTAGTGCATCCTTTTTTGGTGAAGCCAAAACTAGATGAAATTTTTAATTATAGAAGAAAAAAATTAATTGAATTATTTGGTGAATTTAAAAATTAAAATTAAAATATATGAAAAATATACTATTAATAGGCGGTTCTTATGGCATTGGGTTAGCCATAGCGAAAGAACTTCAAAATGATAACAAGCTATTTGTAGCTTCAAGAACCAATGAAAATTTAGCGGGATTAAACGTTACCCATTTTCCGTTTGATGCTACAACTGATAGTTTGGACACCTCTCAACTACCTGCAATTATTGATGGATTAGTGTATTGCCCAGGAAGTATTAATTTGCGTCCGTTTAGAGGCTTAAAACCTGAAGCCTTTGAAGCTGATTTACAGATTAATTTCATTAGTTTGGTCAAAGTTATTCAGGCAGTATTGCCTAATTTAACTGCTGGCGAACAATCGAGCATTGTATTATTCAGTAGTGTTGCAGCAACGATGGGAATGCCTTTTCATACTAGTGTAGCGGCTGCAAAAGGAGCTATTGAAGGATTTGCAAAAGCATTAGCGGCAGAATATGCGCCTAAGATTAGAGTCAACGTGATTGCACCGTCTTTAACCGATACACCATTAGCTGATAAATTCTTAAACAATGAAACCAAACAAGAGAAATCTGCTGAGCGTCATCCTTTGAAACGATTTGGATCACCAGAAGATAGCGCTCAAATGGCAACTTTTTTACTAAGCGATAAAAGCAGTTGGATTTCAGGACAAGTGTTTCATGTAGATGGCGGTATGTCGACTTTATTGGTTAACGGTTAAAATAACTTGAAACCTTAAACTTGAAACAAAATAAAAACATGAACATTTTTTGGTTTAGACGCGATTTAAGAATTGAGGATAACGTAGGTCTTTTTCATGCTTTGAATAGTGCTGAAGAAGTGCTTCCTATTTTCATTTTTGATGAGCATATTTTATCGCAACTTCCAAAAGAGGATGCTCGGGTTTCTTTTATTCATGCCCAATTAGAAAAAATTCAGGCGGAATTAAATACCGTTGGAAAATCGTTAGCGGTATTTCACGGCAAGCCAATCGAAGTATTTGAAAAACTGATTACTGAAAATAAAATCTCGGCAGTGTATACCAATCACGATTATGAACCTTATGCACGCAATCGAGATAAAGAATTAAATCAGTTATTTGTAATTAAAGAAATTTCATTCTTGACCTCAAAAGATCAAGTTATTTTTGAAAAGAGCGAAGTGGTTAAAGATGATGGAACGCCTTATGTGGTGTTTACGCCCTATTCAAAAAAATGGAAAGAAAACTTCAAGAAGATTAAATTAGTTCATTATCCATCGGAAGAAAAATTGGATAAAATTGCACAACACTCCTACCCTTTTTTATCATTGGCAGACATTGGTTTTGAAAAATCAAATATAAAAATTTCTGCTTTTGATGTTTCCACAACTTTAATTCAGAATTATGAAGCCACACGAAATTTTCCTGCGGTAAATAAAACCTCTTATTTGGGAATTTATCTTCGCTTTGGTGCGGTTTCCATTCGTAAAATGATTGCAAAAGCGATTGTTGAAAAGAATGAAACCTTTTGGAACGAATTGATTTGGCGCGAATTCTTCATGCAAATCTTATGGCATTTTCCCCATACCAAAAATGGAAGTTTCAGATCGAAATATGATGCGATTCAATGGGACAACAATGAAGTATTGTTTCAAAAATGGTGCGAAGGAAAAACCGGTTATCCTTTTGTAGATGCGGGAATGCGCGAACTCAATGCAACAGGTCATATGCACAATCGTGTGCGAATGATTGTGGCGAGTTTTTTGTGTAAACATTTACTCATTGATTGGCGTTGGGGCGAAACCTACTTTGCACAAAAATTGTTGGACTACGAAATGTCGAGTAATGTTGGAAACTGGCAATGGGCAGCAGGTTCTGGTGTTGATGCGGCACCGTATTTTAGAATTTTTAATCCTACTGAGCAAGTCAAAAAATTTGATAAAGATTTAGTTTACATTAAAAAATGGATTCCAGAATTAAACACCGATAATTATCCTAAACCTATTGTAGATCATAAGGAAGCTCGAGAACGGTGCTTGAGAGTATACAAAGAAGCAGTTGGTTAGTTCAGTGTTCAGTTATCAGTTTTTAGTGTAACAGTGTTTTAAATTAATTTTGTGGTTTAGCGCCTTTGTGGCAAAAAAAAACTTATAATATGAAAATTGTTTGGTTCAAGAGAGATTTGCGTTTGCACGATCATGAAGCCATGCATGAAGCCCTATCAGCTTCGGGAAAAACGTTGTTGCTTTATATTTTTGAACCCTCGGTACTAAATGATTACCATTATAGTCAGCGTCATTTTGCTTTCATCAAACAATCTCTTGAAGCGTTGCAAAAAGAACTTTTACAATATCACACCCAAATTTTGATTGTTCGTGGTGAAGCAGTTCCTGTTTTTGAAAAACTATCCGAATTAATTTCGATTAAAGCCGTTTACTCCCATCAAGAAACAGGAATTCAACTGACTTATGAAAGAGATTTAGCAGTAACTCAACTGCTAAAAGAAAAAGGAATTATCTGGAACGAATACCTTACTAATGGAGTGATTCGAGGTATAAAAAATCGGAAAAAGTGGAAAGAAGATTGGTATGATTATATGGATAAAGATTGTTTACCTTTTCATCCAACTCCCCGAAGTTTTGTAAAATATATTGAGATTGAGGAATTAGAAAATCACTTTGAAATACCTTCTATAAAGACAATTCCTGATCCTAATTTTCAGAAAGGAGGCGTTCCGACTGCGTTACGCTATATGAAATCATTCTTTGAAGAACGGGTTTATAATTACAGCAATCACATTTCAAAACCCGAATTAGGCAGAAAAGGCTGCAGCCGATTATCGCCTTATATAGCTTGGGGAAATTTATCAATTCGAGAAGTATACACCAAAGCTTGGGAAGTGCATCAACAAGGAAAATTCAAACGCCAAATATCCAATTTTGCATCGCGTTTACGTTGGCAAGCCCATTTTATTCAAAAGTTTGAAATGGAAAGCACTATGGAATTCATTGCGGTCAATAAAGGGTATCGCAATTTGAATCAAAAAGTCAATGAAAAATACCATAAAGCTTGGATAACAGGAAAAACGGGTGTGCCATTGGTTGATGCCTGTATGCGTTGTTTGAACACGACGGGGTATTTGAATTTTAGAATGCGGGCTTTGGTGGTTTCGTTTTACACGCATCATCTGTTCCAACCGTGGCAAAATTGCAGTCCTCACTTAGCACAACAATTTTTAGATTTTGAACCCGGAATTCACTATCCTCAAATTCAAATGCAAGCGGGAGTAACTGGAATTAATACGTTACGTGTTTATAATCCGGTGAAAAATTCATACGAACATGATGCTGATGGCACTTTTATCAAAAAATGGGTACCTGAATTAGCGCACATTCCTGCAGCATTTATTCACGAACCCTGGAAATTAACGCCTATTGAACAAATGCTATATGATTTTGAAATAGGGAGAGATTATCCTTATCCGATTGTGAATTTAGAAGAAGCACGTAAATTTTCAAGCGATTTCTTTTGGTCCATGCGAAAAGATGAATCCGTCAAAATAGATAGCAAACGAATAGTTGACAAACACACGTTTCAAGACTAAGTTAAATTTTTCACACGCTCAAAATTCAATTCGTTAAAGTGTTGAATAACCTTGTTAGCTTTAGATAAATCTTGATTTTTAGAGTGATAGCTATTGTAGCCTACGCAAAAAATTCCGGCTGAAACGGCAGCTTGAATTCCGTTGGTGCTGTCTTCAATTACGATGCAATTTTCTTTAGGAGCAATGGACAAACTTGCCGCATGTTCAAAAATGGCAGGATGTGGTTTTGACTTTGGAAAATCTTCGCCCGAAACAATATGGGTAAAATATTGATGTAAATTAAAACGGGTAAACACTCGGTTAATCGTAACATTTGACGCTGAAGATGCTACAATTAATTGCATTCCGTTAGCGTGTAAATCTTTGATTAAATCTTCTACTCCTTCAATTAAATACAAATCTTCTTTTGAATCAAAGGCATCATTGAAAAGATTTCGTTTGGTAAGAATTAAATCTTCCACCTCTTCCACTAAATCGAATTGTGCTTTTAATTTCTGAAAAATATTACGCGTAGAATTTCCGGTAAATGAAGTATACATTTCGGGAGTAACTTCGATGTTTAATTGCTTAAAATGTTGGTGATACGCATAATGATGCACCGGTTCGGTATCTACAATTACGCCATCCATATCAAAAATTACTGTCTGAATCATATTATCTAAAAAAATAAAGAAACACAAATTTCACTAATTAGCACAAATTATACTATGTTTTCTTTGTAAAGTGAAACCTACAAAGCTTTTCATTTATACTTTTCTATGTGTCTATGTGTTTAAAAAAATTAAAACTCAAATTCTTTGCCATCGTCGGCTAAAAGTACGTTTTCAAAAATCGTTTGTGCTTCTGTTTTGAACAGTTCTATAGAACCATATCTGGTAGAATAATGTCCTAAAATTAGTTGTTTTACTTTGGCTAACTTCGCAATTTGAGCTGCTTCTTTTGCCGTAGCGTGTTTTGTTTTTTCGGTAAAGTGCGCTTCCGATTCTAAAAAAGTAGCTTCATGATAGAGAACATCAACTTCTTTTATGAAGGGAATTATTGATTCATCATATTGTGTATCACTACAAAACGCATAACTTTTAGTTGGATCTGGAGGTAACGAAAGTAACTCATTTCCAATTACTTCTCCTGAATCTAAGGTAACACTACCTCCTGCTTTTATTTTATCGAAATATACTTTTTCAATTTTGTATTGGGCAACGGCTTCAATATTCAAATGACGTTTACCTACTTTTTCCTGAAATAAAAACCCATTAGTATACACGCGATGATTTAATGGAATAGTCTTTACAACTACCGTATCGTCTTCAAAAATGAGTTCGCTTTCTTTAGATTCTAGTTCGTGAAAATACAAATTGTAACCTGTGTACGATCCCGAAGCACGTAACTGTAATAAAATGATTTCTTTGATTCCTTTGGGACCATAAACATGTAAATCATTTTCGCGATTGAGCAACATAAACGTAGAAATCAAACCAATTAACCCATAAAAATGATCACCGTGCAAATGCGATATAAAAATATGATTAATGCGAGAAAACTTAATTTTGTGTTTGCGTAATTGCACTTGAGTTCCTTCGCCACAATCGATTAGAAATAAATGGTTTTTCATTTCTAACACTTGTGAAGTGGGATTGGATATGGTTCTAGGAGTAGCTGCGTAACAGCCAAGTATTTGTAGTTTCATCTTCCTTATGGTACCTGCATCTATTTTAATGATGAACTATCTTCATTATTTTGTTCTTTGCCTAATTTGACTATTTTTATAATAAAATATAGCATAATTAGACCATTTGCAATTAGTTTAAAATAATCATAATCATTTGTTTTAAAAGATGTTATGATACTTTTTGCTAATAAAAATGTCATTACAAATAAAGCAATGGCATACAAATAAATAAGAGTTGTTTTTGATATTTTCATACAATTAAAATCCTAAATCACGTTCAATTTCTTCCATATTAATGATGTCTTGCGCCTCCAAAATAGTTGGCACAAGGGTTAAAGAAACTGGAACAGAGTTATAATCAATAGTGTTTGCAACGATTACAAACGATTTATTATTTTTTTTATGCAATTTTGAAATTGAAACAAATTGTTTTATTGAAGTACTGGTTATGTTTGAATTGTGCGTTAAATCAATAATTATATTTTGATCTTTAAAATCAGTCCATTCATTTAATAAATCTTCCGAAAAAGAATCAATATTATCATGTGCATCCTTTATAACAGTATGATTTTCTTTATGCTCTACAATCATTATTGTTTAATTTTTGATGCCAATAAATAAATAACCGCCATGCGCACAGCTACACCATTTTCTACTTGATCCAAAATCACAGATTGTTGTGAATCGGCTACATCAGAAGTAATTTCAACACCTCTGTTGATGGGTCCTGGGTGCATGATTACGATTTCTTTGTTGAGCGAATCTAATAGCTCTTTAGTTACACCATATTGTTGTGTATATTCTCTAGTAGTAGGAAAATAACTCACATCTAAACGTTCGTTTTGAATGCGTAACATATTAGCTACATCACACCATTCTAATGCTTTACGTAAATTTGGTTCAACCGTTACTCCAAGTGATTCAATATGTTTAGGAATCAATGTTTTTGGTCCGCACACTTTAACTTCTGCGCCTTGCATTTGAAGTGCAAAGATATTTGATAGTGCTACGCGCGAGTGCAAAATATCACCCACAATTACAATTTTCTTTCCACCAACATCGCCTAATTTTTCTCTAATCGTAAAACTATCTAATAAGGCTTGTGTTGGGTGTTCATGAGCTCCATCCCCTGCATTTACTATACTTGCCTTTACATTTTGTGACAAAAAATAAGCAGCTCCTGGGCTACTGTGGCGCATTACCACCATATCTACTTTCATCGAAATGATATTATTCACTGTGTCGATTAGGGTTTCTCCTTTTTTAACCGAAGACTGTGCTGCTGAAAAACTAATAACATCTGCAGATAAACGCTTTTGTGCTAATTCAAAAGAAAGTTTAGTTCGCGTACTGTTTTCAAAGAAAATGTTAGCAATAGTTACATCCCGTAATGAGGGCACTTTTTTAATAGGCCGATTGATAACTTCTTTAAACTGGTCAGCAGTTTCGAAGATTAAATCAATATCTTGTTTGGTAATGTGTTTTATTCCGATTAAATGATTTACTGATAATTCTTTCATTGCTTTGGATTTTCTGTTTTTATTTTGTTACCAAATAAACGGCGTCTTCTCCATCATTTTCAAGCCATTTAACTAATACTTTTTCGTTATTTATAGCATCTACTTGTCTGCCTCTATAATCAGGTTGAATGGGTAAATGACGGCTAAATCTTCTGTCAATTAAGGTTAAAAGTTCAACTTCAGAAGGTCTTCCAAAGGATTGAATGGCGGTTAAGGCTGCATTAATACTTCTTCCAGTGTATAATACATCATCAATAAAGACCACTTTTTTATCTTCTACTAAAAAATCGATTTGGGTTTTATTTGCTTCTAATGGTTTTTCGCTTTTTCTAAAATCATCTCTAAAAAAAGTAATGTCTAAAAATCCTAATTGGATTGCAGTTACTTTATATTCTGTTTCTAAAATTTGTTTGATTCTTTCGGCTAGGAATTTACCTCTTGGTTGTAAACCGATTAAAATTGTGTTTGAGAAATCTAAATGATTTTCAATTAGTTGGCAAGCTAATCGATGCAAGATGATGTGTACTTCTTTTGAAGTGAGCAAAACTTTTTGACCCATAATGAAGTTAATTTAATTACAAATTTAAAATTAAAAATTAAGGAATAAAAAAAAAGGACAATTAATTAATTATCCTTTTTCATGGTTATTTTTATTTTAGCTAAAATCTTGCATATTTCAAGAGCATCTTCCAATAAACTATTTGCTTCATTTTCGTTCAAATAATCTGTTTCTTTCATTAATTTTATCCAATAAACTGTTTCTCTCGACTCTTTATATGAAATGCTTATTTTTGAAATAAAATCAGCATTAGATTGACCACCAATAGCTTCTTCAATATTTGCACCAATACTTGTAGCACTTCTCAAAAATTGCTTTGACAAAATAAATTCTTTTTTTTCTTGCGTTAAAAATTTATAAGTATTTATTGCTCTAACTGCGAAAGCAAATGACTTTTGTTGAATAATATTTTCCTTTATACTCATTAATTTTTAATTCAAAATTTTTAATTTATTTATGAATACATTTTCTGTCTTAATTCTTTTATTTTTTCATCTTCTAAATATTCATCAAATGTCATGTATCGGTCGATGGCGCCATTTGGAGTTAATTCTAGGATTCGATTACCTACGGTTTGTGCAAATTCGTGGTCATGAGTAGTGAACAATATTGAACCTTTAAAATTATTTAAGGAATTATTAAAAGCTGTAATTGATTCTAAGTCCAAGTGATTCGTTGGTTCGTCTAACATTAACACATTTGCTCTAATCATCATCATGCGTGATAACATACAACGCACTTTTTCTCCACCAGATAAAACGTTACATTTTTTTAAGGCTTCTTCACCTGAGAAAATCATTTTTCCTAAAAATCCACGAACATATACTTCATCGCGCTCTTCTTCGGTTTTTACCCATTGACGCAACCAGTCTACTAAGTTTAAATCGATTCCATCAAAATATTCGTGATTATCTACCGGTAAATACGATTGTGTCGTAGTGATTCCCCAATCAAATGTTCCTGCATCAGCAGTTATTTTATTATTTAAAATTTCATAAAAAGCAGAGGTGGCTCTTGAGTCTTTGGAAAAAACTACAATTTTATCGCCTTTAGCCATGTTTAAATCTACATTTTTAAACAATGTTTCACCATCAACTGAAGCGGCTAAACCTTGTACATTTAAAATTTGATCACCTGCTTCTCTTTCTACATCAAAAATAATGGCTGGATATCTTCTGCTAGAAGGTTTAATCTCGTCTAAATTTAATTTTTCAATCATTTTTTTACGAGATGTAGCTTGTTTTGATTTGGCTACATTCGCACTAAATCGTCGGATAAATTCTTCCAATTCTGCTTTTTTCTCTTCTGCTTTCTTATTTTGTTGTGCTTTTTGACGAGCAGCTAATTGCGATGATTCATACCAGAATGTATAATTACCCGAATAATGTGTAATTTTTCCAAAATCAATATCGGATACGTGTGTACATACTGCATCTAAAAAGTGACGGTCATGCGATACTACTAAAACGGTATTTTCATAATTGGCTAAGAAATTCTCTAACCAACAAATAGTTTCAAAATCCAAGTCATTAGTAGGCTCATCCATAATTAATACGTCTGGATTTCCAAATAAAGCTTGTGCTAATAACACACGAACTTTCAATTTTCCGTCCAAATCAGCCATTAACGTATAATGGTGTTCTGTTCCAATTTCTAAATTAGATAACATATTTCCAGCATCGCTTTCTGCATTCCATCCGTTCATTTCGTCAAACTGCAATTGCAATTCGCCTATTCTGTTAGCGTTTTCATCGGTATAATCGGCATACAAAGCATCCATTTCAGATTTTATCGTATGTAACACTTTATTTCCCATCAATACCGTTTCTAAAACCGTATGTTCGTCAAATAAGTTGTGATTTTGATTTAAAACTGACATCCTTTTACCAGGCTCAAGAATTACGCGACCCGATGTTGGGTCCATTTCTCCTGAAATAATTTTCATGAAGGTAGATTTCCCAGCACCATTGGCACCAATGATTCCGTAGCAATTTCCTTGGGTGAACGTTGTATTTACTTCATCGAATAAAATTCGTTTACCAAATTGAACCGATAAATTTGAAACTGTTAACATTTTTGTATTTTTATAAAACTGATGCAAAAGTAGTAAAAATAGTAGATTTTTGAATGGTTTCTTACTATTTAATATTTGGTTTATTTTAACTGAATGTTAACAAGCTCGTTTGAATAATACTAATACATTTGTTTTATATAAAATAATCAAGTACATGGTTAAAAATTACGTTAAATACACTTTACCGCTATACATACTGATTTTGTCTTGTTTCACTTCCTGTAAAAAGGAGTTTGAAGCAGCAAACTATGTTGCATATTTTGGTGGTGAGGTGCAAAACCCACAAACGAACTATGTGCTTTTCCTAAAAGACAATGCCGTAATTGATACGATTTATTTAGACAAAAACAATCGATTCCTGCATAAATTTGATTCGTTAGCTCCAGGTTTATATACATTTAAGCACGAATCTGAATATCAATATGTTTATTTTGATAAAAACGATAGTTTAATGGTTCGAATGAATGCTTTTGATTTTGACAATTCTATTGTTTTTTGTGGTCGTGGTGATGAAAAAAACAATTTTTTAATGGAAATGTACTTAAAAAACGAAGAAGATAAAGGTACAATGTATGATGTTTTTGATCGGAATGTAAAACAATTTACAAAAAATATAGATTCTAGTTTTGCCATTCGTAAATCATTTTATTTAAAACGCAAAGCAGAAATTGGTTGGGACAAAACATTTGACACAGTAGCAAAAGCCAGTCTAGATTTTCATCATATTACCAAAAAAGAAATCTATCCTTATGCGCACGAGTTTAGAACAGGGGAAAAAATTAGAAAAACCTTACCTTCAAATTATTATGCCCATCGAAAAGAAGTAAATTATGAAAATCATGAATTAATTAATTATTCGCCTTTTATTAAATATTTAAGCATGATGCTCAACAATATGGCTTATGAAAAAAATATAGGAAACCTTAATGAAAACTCGATTGAAAATAATATTGAAAAGTTAAACATTACCAATAAAATAATCAAAAATGAAAAGGTACGAAATGTGGTATTGAATAATGTAGCGCTCATGTATTTATTGGAAGATCAAAATATGTATAATAATACCAAATTCATTGAGCGTTATTTACAATTATCAACTGATGCGGCACTTGAAAAAGAAATTAGAACGATATACAATTCGGTACAAAACCTGAAAGTAGGCAATCGTCTTCCCAATATTAATTTAGTGAATGCTGAAAATAATCCAATTTCTTTAGATAAAATAATTACGAAACCTACCGTATTGTATTTTTGGACGACACATGCCGAATCTCATATGGCGGTTGCGCATCAGAAAATTGATGGCTTAAAAGCAAAACACCCGAATTACGATTTCATTGCGATTAATATTGACGATACACAACCCAACTGGAATAATGCTTTGAAAAAATACAAATTAAACCCTTCTTATGAATTACATGCCGATGACTTTGAAACGATTCGAAATAAGTGGGTCATTACAAAGGTGCATCGTATTATTATATTGAATGCAGATGGTACTATAAAGAATGGATTTGCGAATCTATTTGACGTGAATTTTGAAACTAATCTACAATAAAAAAGCGCTCTAATGAGCGCTTTTTTATTGAATTATAAGAAATTATTTATTCCCTTTTTCGTAATCTGCAATAAACTGCGCGATTCCGATATCTGTTAATGGATGTTTTAATAAACCTGTAATAGACGATAAAGGTCCTGTCATTACATCAGCACCAATTTTAGCACAATTAATCACATGCATAGTGTGACGAACAGATGCTGCTAATATTTGAGTTTCAAATCCGTAGTTGTCATAAATTTGACGAATTTCATCGATTAAGTTTAAACCATCTGTAGAAACATCATCTAATCTTCCTAAGAAAGGTGAACAATATGTAGCGCCTGCTTTAGCTGCTAATAATGCTTGTCCTGCAGAAAAAATCAAAGTTACATTGGTTTTTATTCCTTTATCTGAGAAATATTTACACGCTTTTACACCTTCTTTAGTCATTGGTAATTTAACGACAATTTGATCATGTAAATCTGCTAACTCCTCACCTTCTCTAATCATTCCTTCAAGGTCCATAGCGTTTACTTCTGCACTTACATCTCCGTCAACAATATTACAAATAGCGACATAGTGCTTTAATATGTTGTCTTTTCCTGTAATGCCTTCTTTAGCCATTAATGATGGGTTTGTGGTTACACCATCTAAAATTCCTAATTCTTGTGCTTCTTTAATTTGCTCTAAATTAGCAGTGTCTATGAAAAATTTCATCTTTTAAAATTTAATGTTGTGTGTTGTTTTGAAATGCAAAAGTAAGAAATCCATTTTGAATAAAATAAAAAAACCGCTCCATAAAATGAAGCGGTTTTATTAAAAATTTAAAATTGAATTATGCTTTATCGCCTGAAGTCGATTTAACAGCTAAATTGTAAATTACTAAACCAAATCCAATTTTGTTAATAGCATCAGCAATATTATAAGCTACATCTACACTTCCTTTACCTAAAAAGTCTGTGTACCAACCATCAGTTCCTAACATGTAACCTAATGGATAGATAGCCCAACCTACTAATACGAACCAACATAAAATTTTGTGAGAAGCTAAAACATTTCCACCAGCTGCAGCAGCTAATTTAGAAGCTTCACCAAACCAAATTTCATAAGCGATTGCAAAATAAGCTAAACCAGAGATGAATCCCCATAAAGCTGCTTGATCACTAAAAATTGTTTCTCCAAAATAACCTGTAACTAACATAACTATTGAGTAAAAAATCATTTTCCACAATAAACTTTGTTTAGCACCAGCTACTTTTAAAATTAAATAAAACTCTAAACACATTAATGGAACAGTCAAAGCCCAATCAACATATCTAAAAAACGTTGGCGATTCTTGGAACGCATTCCAATAATCACGCATGTAGAAATAATGTACTGCAGCAATGAAGGTAATTAAACCTGAAACCAATACAGAAGTACGCCACTTTTTATCAAATTGACTTAATGATAAAAAGAAAAATGCTGAAGCAGCCATCATAGCCATGCTTCCAATAAAAAATGTAAAACCAACGTAATCATTAGGTAACATTTTTGTTACACTAGATGAAAGAAACATCAAATTTGTCATAATTAAAATAGTTTGAATTAGTTAATTATGTAAATTTATGAAATTTTATTTTTAAAAAACAAATTTTTTTTTAGAAATACTTTAAACAAAATAGATTTATAAATTATAATGAGTAAAATATCAATCATAACAAGCTTTGCGGGCTTATGGCTAACTTCCTATTTATCAGACAAAAACCAAATAATTTTTGGATTTTTTTTAATATTTACCTTCGGAATTTTGCATGGAGCTAATGATTTGGTACTAATTAATCGAATTGAAATGAAAAAAAAGAGGCCTTTTATTAAAATAATAATAAGTTATGTTATAATTGTCTTATTATCTGTAATTCTATTCACCTCATTGCCAACTTTAGCCTTACTTTTATTTATTATTGTAAGTGGTTATCATTTTGGAGAACAACATTGGCAAATAATTTCTTATGAAAGAAATCTAGTAAGTAAATTATTTGAACTTACTTATGGTTTATTTATTTTGGGGCTTTTATTAAATTTTAACAGTAGTGAAGTCTCAAAAATAATTATTGAAATCACTTCAATAAATTTATCACCTATAGTATATAAAGTAATAGTTTTAGTGCTCGGCCTGTTTTTAGTGTGCTTTACTTATTTAATGGCAATAAAATCAAGTGATTTTAAAAAGAATATTTTAGAACAATTCTTTTATCTTGTTTTGCTTTGTGTTATTTTTAAAAGTTCAAGCTTAATTTGGGGCTTCACAATTTACTTTATTTTTTGGCACAGTATACCCTCGTTAAATGATCAAATAATTTTTTTATACGGTAGTTATAGTTTTACTCATTTTAAAAATTATTTAAAAACTGCATTTTGGTATTGGTTTGTGTCGTTATGTGGAATAACATTATTATACTTTGCAGCAAAAGACCTTGTTATTTTTGATGCTTTGTTTTTTTCATTTTTAGCTTCAATAACTTTTCCGCACGCGATAGTTATTTTAAAAATGTTTAAAAAATAAATCAAACTATAATTTATAGTGATTCATTAGCAGTTTTTCATACACTAAATCAGGAAGTATTCGTTTTAAAACGATAGAAAACTTTTGCATGAAAGCACCTACCTTATAATGTACTTTAGGGCTTTTGGTTTGTATAATTGCATGAATTGCCGCTGCCATTTCGTTTGGATTACTACCACTATCAACGTGCGAATCCATTTCCTTTAAGGTATTTCCATAGGGTTCTTCATATGCAGACCCTTTAATAACCGGGGCATGATAACGTCCTGCTGCAATGTTTGTAGCAAAATCGCCTGGAGCAACATTTGTAATTTGGATACCGAACGACTTTACTTCCATTCTTAATGCTTCTGTAATTAGTTCCAAAGCCCCTTTTGATGCGGAATAAATTCCCCGATAAGGCAAACCCATATACCCTGCAATTGAAGTAATATTAATAATTAAACCCGAGTTTTGATTTCTCATTTGAGGTAAAACCGCCTTCATTACTTCGATAGGTCCAAATAGATTGGTTTCAAAATTATTTCGGATTTCTTCTGTTGGAATTTCTTCAATTGGACCCGTAATACCTACACCCGCATTATTTATCACAACATCTAACTGGCCTTCTTTTTGAACGATTTCAGTCACACAAGCTATAATACTTTCTTTATTACGAACATCTAATGCAATCAATGGAAATATTGAATGAGTAACCTTATCGGGATTTCTACTCGTTCCATATACTATGAATCCTTTATTATGCAGATGCTCGCCAATAGATTTACCTATTCCAGAAGAACCACCCGTAATTAATACTACTTTTTTCATGTTGAATGATTATGATACGAAGATAAGAAACTTTTAGGCATAAAAAAATCTCCCTAAGGAGATGCATTAAAAAATGGCAAGCGACCTACATCGCACCGCTACAACCACATACCTTTGCTGTGTTCCCACCCTGGAGGAGTCTGCAGGAGCTGGTCGTGTAGGACTTGCCGTTGCAAATATACAATCTTTTTATATTTTTACAAGGGTAATTGTAGGTATAAAAAATCATTGTATATTTACCTTATAAAATATATTAAACATGTTAAAACTTAAGCTATTCGCTTTCATTGCATTAGGTGTTATTTCAAATTCTTGTAAAGACGATGAAAATGCATTAAAAAATTTATTTTCAATTGAAAACGCTTCAATCAAACCCATATTAAAGTTAGAGGAAAGTATAGATTTGGTCCTTCAAAATAAAGAAAATAAAACAATTGATTCAGTAGTTTATTACATTAATGGCTTAAAATCAGGTGCAGTAAAAGGAAATGAAAAATTACCGTTTGCATTAAAAAATCAGAAATTAGGAAACCAAACCATAAAAGCTTTAGTATATTTTGAAGGAAAAAGTATTGATATTTTGAGTAGTTTTTCTATATATGCTAGCCAAGAACCTAAAATATTAAATTATACCATTGTTAATACTTATCCGCATGATATTAATGCATATACTCAAGGTTTTGAGTTTTATAATGGTATTTTATTAGAAGGAACGGGACAATATAAAGAATCAACCCTCAGAAAGACCAATTACAAGACGGGTACAGTTACTGAGCAAATTAAATTAGAGGATAACTTTTTTGGTGAAGGTATTACGGTTTTAAAAGACAAAATCTATCAATTAACTTGGAAAGAAAAAACAGGTTTTATTTATGATGCAAAAACGTTTAAACTAGAAAAAACTTTTTCGTTTGAAACCGAAGGATGGGGTATTACTAATGATGGTGAAAAATTATACATGAGTGACGGTTCTGAGAAAATTTACACTTTAGATCCAGTTACTTTAAAAGTAATTGATTACATTAGTGTTTACACTGCTGGTTCAAAAATTGACGCTGTTAATGAAATGGAATGGATTAATGGAAAAATTTGGGCCAATATCTATCAAAAAGAAGCTATAGCAGTTATCAATCCAAAGACAGGTGCGGTAGAAAATATAATTAATTGTGCCGATTTAAAAACTAAAGTAACACAACATCCCGAACTTGATGCGTTCAATGGGATTGCATATAACCCATCTACGAAAACCTATTTTATAACTGGTAAAAATTGGGATAAAACCTTTGAAATTGTAATTGAATAAATTACAAAATTAAATTACTTACAATATCCTTGACTGGTAAAATTTCTTTGGTATTTTCAATGGTTGGACCCGCTACCCAAACGGTTTTGTAAGTTACTTGAGTAGCAGCTTTTTCTGTAGCTTTCATACCTATGTAAAAACGAATCATTTTGACCCATTTTTTTAGGACTTTATTCTTATTCAATACAGTTTCTAACCAAGTTTGTTTTGTTCCTACTTTTTGAACATAAGGCGTATTGATTACTGTGCAAGGCGTTCCTGAGATACGTTCGGTCATTACAATATCATTTGCGCCATAATCAACGCAAGCTTGTTTGTATTCTTGTGAAACATCAGATTCGATGGAAGCTATAAAAGGACTTCCGACAGAAACTCCAACAGCTCCATAGCTGATCATTTTATCTAAATCGGACTTATTCCCTACTCCACCTGCAGATATTACCGGTAGCGAAGTGTTTTTATTCAGTTCCTTAATTAAAGTTTTTGGATCTAAATTTCCTCGATGCCCTCCCGCTAGATTATTGACCGCAATTAAAGCATCAGCACCTAAACTTTCAACTTTTTGAGCAAAGGCTAAATCGGTGACATCGCAAAAAACTTTGATGCCAACTTTATGAGCCTCATTAATGGTTTCTTCAGGCGAACCTAAAGAAGTAATGATAAAATCAACCCCTTCTTCGCATAACACTCGAAGTTGATCTTTATACTTTACATTGGATTTATTCACAATTAAATTGTAACCAAAACTACCTCCAGGTACTTTGGCTGCTTTCAATTCATTAATAGAAGATTTTAGTTCGTCTAAAGTTCTATAATTTAAAGCCGGAATACATCCTGCAACTCCACTTTTCATACCTTCAATAACCATTTTTGTATTGGATACTAAAAACATAGGAGCCATAATTATGGGATGTGTAATATTTAAAAGAGACGTTAGCAATTGTTTTTGCATGGTTAAGTTTTTTTTCAAATATATAAAAAAATAATACTATGCATGCATATTATCATTTAAAATAATATAGAAACAGCTGATAAAACCGCTACTGGAAATTTTGATGGAAAAAGAATTAGCGTTTTAGATACCGATATTCCTTCTATTGCTAAAGGACAATTGGTGGAATTGAAAGCACAATTGAAAAAAGCAAGTGCTGTTTCTGCAGATCGTTTAACTAAGTTTCATTTAAATGATTTAGTTGCGCGTATTGAAAATGCAATGAAACCTAAATAATCTATTCATCTATATTTTGATTTATATTAATGAGCTCGATGAATATCGAGCTCATTTTATTTCTATTTCATTCAATTTTTATAATTTGAAATAAAAAAAACCGAATCATTGCTGACTCGGTTTTAATAATTATAAAGATTAACTAATTATTTCACTTCTTCAAAATCTACATCTTGAGTTTGATCTCCAGAAGCATTAGCTTGAGGTTCTGTTTGTGCAGCTTCACCTTGCTCTTGTGATTTGTACATCTCTTCTGTAGCAATTTTCCAAGCTGCGTTAACGTTATCTAAACCTTTTTGAATAGCGTCTAAATCTTGTGTTTCATGACCCATTTTCAATTCAGTTAATGCATACTCAATTGCTGTTTTGTGATCAGCAGTTAATTTATCACCTATTTCTTTCAATTGACTTTCTGTTTGGAAAATCATTGAATCAGCTTCGTTTAACTTATCTGCTCTTTCTTTAGCTAATTTATCAGCTTCAGCATTTAATTCAGCATCTTTTTTCATTTTTTCGATTTCTTCTGGAGTCAATCCTGAAGAAGCTTCAATACGAATGTCATGCGATTTGCCTGTTCCTTTATCAGTAGCCGATACTTTAATGATACCATTTGCATCAATATCAAATGTTACTTCAATTTGAGGAACTCCTCTTGGTGCTGGTGGAATTCCGTCTAAATGGAAACGACCAATTGTTTTGTTATCATTTGCCATTGGTCTTTCTCCTTGAATAACATGGATTTCTACCGATGGTTGGTTATCTGCTGCTGTTGAGAAAACTTGCGATTTTCTTGTTGGAATAGTAGTGTTTGACTCAATTAATTTTGTCATTACACTTCCCATTGTTTCAATACCTAATGAAAGTGGTGTAACATCTAATAATAATACGTCTTTTACTTCACCTGTTAAAACACCACCTTGAATAGCCGCTCCAATAGCTACTACTTCATCAGGATTTACTCCTTTTGATGGTTTTTTACCGAAGAATTTCTCCACTTGCTCTTGGATAACAGGAATACGAGTTGAACCTCCTACTAAGATTACTTCGTCAATATCAGAAACTGATAAACCAGCGTCTTTTAATGCTTTAGCAACAGGTTCCATAGAACGTTTTACTAAAGTTTCAGCTAATTGTTCAAATTTTGCTCTTGTTAAAGTTTGCACTAAGTGTTTTGGTCCAGAAGCCGTAGCAGTAACGTATGGTAAGTTGATTTCAGTTTGAGCAGAAGCTGATAATTCAATTTTAGCTTTCTCAGCTGCTTCTTTTAAACGTTGTAATGCCATTGGGTCTTTACGCAAATCAACTCCTTCAGTAGTGTTGAAATCATTTGCTAACCAATCGATAATTACTTGGTCAAAATCATCTCCTCCTAAGTGTGTATCTCCATTTGTAGATAAAACTTCAAAAACACCGTCTCCTAATTCTAAGACAGAAATATCAAATGTACCTCCGCCTAAATCGTAAACTGCAATTTTTTGGTCTTTACCTTGTTTGTCTAATCCATAAGCTAAAGCTGCTGCTGTAGGCTCATTAATGATACGCATTACTTTTAAACCTGCAATTTCGCCTGCTTCTTTTGTAGCCTGACGTTGTGCATCGTTAAAGTATGCTGGAACAGTAATAACTGCTTCAGTAACTGAATGACCTAAATAATCTTCGGCTGTTTTTTTCATTTTTTGAAGTGTCATTGCAGACAATTCTTGTGGTGTATATAAACGACCATCGATATCAACACGTGGTGTATCGTTGTCCCCTTTGACTACTTTGTAAGCTACTGTTGAAGCTTCTTTTGCACTTTCTGTGTACTTGTTCCCCATAAAACGTTTGATAGAAGCAATCGTTTTTGTTGGGTTAGTTACTGCTTGTCTTTTTGCCGGATCTCCAACTTTGATTTCGCCACCTTCTACAAAGGCAATAACAGATGGTGTAGTTCTTTTACCTTCTGAATTGGCAATTACAACAGGTTCTCCACCTTCCATAACAGCCACACATGAGTTGGTTGTTCCTAAGTCGATTCCAATAATTTTACTCATTTTTATACTTATTAAATTTTATAGTTCAATTTTAAACTCAATTCTTTTATTTCAAGTTTTATGCCATATCAAAAAATAAGGAAAATTGACAGAAAATACCATTTGTATGACGAAAATAACTGACAACATGACAGCAGTTATTAATTTGAAAAAGTAGTAATTGACTTTTATTGATAAAAAATAAAAAAATAGTATGAAATATTATGATAAAACCAGATTAAATGGCGTTAATTGTGAATTCCTAATTATATTTGTAATAACTAATTTATAGGATTTATGGAATGTATTTCTGTTTTTGATATGCTAAAAATTGGAGTTGGCCCTTCGAGTTCTCACACCTTAGGTCCTTGGCGTGCTGCCGAACAATTTTTAAAGGAATTGCGCAACCGCAATCTAATAGATAATGTAATTGGAGTAAAAGTAGATTTATACGGCTCTTTATCTTTAACTGGAAAAGGACATGCTACAGATTTAGCAGTAATGCTTGGTTTAAGCGGTGCTGATCCAGTATATATTCCTGTAGAAAGCATTGATGTGATTATTTCGGCAATTAAAAATAAAAAAGAAATTTTCTTAGGTAATGAAATTATAATTCCTTTCTGTTTTGAAACTGATATTGTCTTCAATAAGAACTTCCTCCCTTTTCATGCCAATGGTTTAACTTTTACAGCCAAAACCGATACAGAAACATTTTCTGAAACCTATTATTCAATTGGTGGTGGATTTGTTGTAAAAGAAAAAGAAGACCATCATAAAGAAGAAATTTTACATACTTTTCCATTTCCTATTGAAAAAGCAGATGAATTATTGGCTTTTTGTTTAGCCGAAAATAAAAATATTTCTGAAATAGTTTATGAAAATGAGAAAACCATGCGAAGTGAAGAAGAAATTCACAACGAATTGCTTCGCATTTGGGATACGATGCTCGAATGCATGTACATTGGTTGCCATTCAGAAGGAATTCTTCCTGGTGGATTGAATGTGCGCAGAAGAGCGTATGATATGCATATAAATTTAATCGGTGTTTTACCTTATGAAGACCCGTATTCTTGGTTGCAAATTATTAGACAAACCGAAGTCAAGTTTCGTCAAATACTTAAATGGGTAAGTTGTTTTGCCTTAGCCGTAAATGAAGTTAACGCTTCATTAGGTCGAGTTGTAACTGCCCCTACCAATGGAAGTGCAGGAGTAATTCCGGCTGTGTTAATGTATTATTTGGTGATTGAAAACCATGAAGCTGGCGAAAAAGAAATCAAACAATTTTTGATGGTTGCTGGTCAAATAGGTGCTATTTTCAAAAAAGGAGCAACTATTTCTGCTGCAATGGGTGGTTGTCAAGCCGAAATTGGAGTTTCAAGTGCAATGGCAGCAGCTGCGTTATGTGAATTAATGGGTGGAACCCCTGCGCAAGTTGCAATGGCAGCTGAAATTGCTATGGAACATCACTTGGGATTAACTTGTGATCCAATTGGTGGTTTGGTACAAATTCCGTGCATAGAACGAAATACCATGGGTGCTATAAAAGCAATTAATGCCGCCGAACTGGCATTAGAAACCGATGCATTAAATGCGAAAGTACCGCTAGACAAAGTCATTGACACAATGTGGCAAACGGCAAAAGATATGAATACAAAATACAAAGAAACGTCGGAAGGTGGTTTAGCTGTTGCAGTAAATATGTCCGATTGTTAAATATTTAATCTTTAAAATATAACTAATCAATTATTCCTCATTTTTAATATGAAGCTTTCTTTTCAAAACTAAATCGGTTACAGGATGAAAGATTAATGGAATTTCTTCTACAACAACATCACTCTTATCTAATCCAAACGCCTTTTCATCAGAAACTCCAAATCCTTTCAAACTAAAATAAGAATTCAACAAGAAACCTTCTTTGAAAGAAAATACGTTTTCAAATGAAATAAATTTTTCTAAAACCACGAATTTAAAATCGGGTTCAGCATTATATTTTGAAGAGCCATCTGGTCGAATGTGTAGGTCTAATTCTTTATTTTCAACCAACTCTTTAATGATGTTTTTAAAATATAATTCAACTTTAGGTTGCACTCTAAAACCTGCATTGATATTTACTTTAATTACTTTGTCGTTAATCAATTCAATTACCTCGTAATCTAAGGTAAAAGGCTCTTCGGTTCTTTTAATGTGTAAAAACCAATACACATCGGCACGTTTTGGTTTTTTAGCAAAAATAGACTTCATAATTTTTTCTTCAATTTCAGAAATTTTGTCTGCTTTTGTTAAATATACTAAGTGAGTAGCATATTTAGTATACGAAGTATCATTAGACAATTCAACTAATAAATCTCTGTAATTACTTAGAGGAACATATTTTGTGAAATTATTATTTAAGCGTCTTCCGAAGAAAATAATATACATTACTGCAAAAAATATTCCCGAAATTATTATGGTTACAAATCCTCCTTCTGGAAATTTTTTCATATTAGCGATAAAGAAAGAAACTTCAATAAAAGCAAAAAGCAAGAAAATAATCAAAATAATAAACTTATTGAAACGCAAACGATAGTACAAATAATACATCAGCAACAAAGTAGTCATCATCATAGCAAGGGTGATTGCTAAGCCATAAGCAGCTTCCATGTGAGCCGAATTTTCAAAATATAAAATCATTGCCACACAGCCTACCCAAAGAATTAAATTAATAGACGGAATGTATATTTGTCCCTTATTATTTGTAGGATTTTTTAAGGTAACTCTTGGCCAAAAGTTCAAGGAAATCGCTTCGTTAATCAAGGTAAACGAACCACTAATCAACGCTTGAGAGGCAATGATTGCAGCCATTGTTGCAATTGCAATACCAAAAAGCAAGAACCAATCGGGCATTATTTTGAAAAAAGGATTTCTACCTAATAGAAAATTGTTTTGTTCTGACATCAACCACGCACCTTGTCCTAAATAATTGGTAACCAAACATATTTTAACAAAAATCCATGTAATTCTAATGTTACTTTTTCCGCAGTGACCTAAATCTGAATATAACGCTTCAGCTCCAGTAGTACAAAGAAAAACAGCTCCTAATAACCAAAATCCTTGAGGATATTCAACTAGTAAGCGATAGGCATACATTGGATTTAAACATTTTAATATTTCAGGATGATTAATGATTTGTGAAAAACCTAAAATAAATAACATCGAGAACCAAATCACCATGGCTGGTCCAAAAAAGAAACCTACTTTTTGAGTTCCAAAGCGTTGAAATAAAAATATTCCCGATAGGATTGCAATTACAATTGGCACGGTTGGAATATCTGGAAATATTACTTCAAGACCTTCAACTGCTGAAGCTACAGAAATTGGAGGTGTAATGATACCATCGGCTAATAAAGTTGCCGCCCCTAAAATGGTAGGAATTATTAAACGCCCTTTTCCAAATCGTTTTACTAATGCATATAACGAAAAAACGCCTCCCTCTCCATGGTTATCAGCGTTAAGTGTTAAAATAATATATTTAAAAGTAGTTTGAAAAGTCAATGTCCAAAAAACACATGAAATACCTCCATAAACTAATAATTCAGAAATTGCTCGTTTATCAACGATAGCCTTCATTACATATAAAGGACTTGTTCCTATATCTCCGTAAATAATCCCTAAGGCTACTAATAATGTGGCTGCTGTAACTTTTTGTGTAGTTGAATGTCCCATAAAATTGGAAAATAATTAGCTAACTTTTTGTTTAGAATAAAAAAAATATAAGAGTTCAAGAAGTCAATTCTGAATTTAATAATCCTGAATTAATTTTTATTGGAGCTAATACAATTATTTGGTATTCTATTTTTCGACTGCAAATATACTGAGAGTTTAGATATTAACTCTTTATTTTGAAAATTATTTTTTTCTACGAGTATCAATTAAATGGATAATTTGCCATTTACCATTTTCATTATATAATGTAAACGAATTGGCTCCCACATGACTGAGCTGATCATTGATGTAAAATTCATAAGGTGTCCAAATATGGGCTAAATTTTCATCGATTTGAATATTTTTATTTAAAATTCGCTCCTCAAATTTCATGTTTGCAGGTATTGAAGCAATAGATTTTAAAAAGGCAGAAAATTCATTTGTTTCAATTTTGTTACCCTCTTTTGTATTTGCAATAGTTTGCATAATTATTTCAGGATGACACAATTCTTTTAATGTAATTGTATCCTTGGCATGGAAGGCAACGAAAAAGTCATCTATAATTTTTTTTGGATATAAATCCTGAGCGTTTAATGATATACAAATGAAAAATAATAGCGTAAAAAGTAAATTCTTCATGATTTGGTTTTTATTATAAGTTTTTAAAAGTTAATTTTGTTTCTTCAAAAATAGTCGAAAAATGTCTGTAGCAAAAAAAGATTACAAAAGAATTACCACAAAATCATTAATTGATATGAAAATCAATGGTGAGAAGATTTCTATGCTAACTGCCTATGATTTTACAATGGCTAAAATTGTAGACGCTGCAGGAGTTGATGTTATTCTCGTTGGTGATTCTGCGAGTAATGTAATGGCAGGACACGAAACTACATTACCTATTACGCTTGATCAAATGATATATCACGCTTCAAGCGTGGTTAGAGCTTGTGAAAGAGCTTTAGTTGTAGTTGATTTACCGTTTGGAAGTTATCAATCGGATCCTAAAGAAGCGCTTCGGTCTTCTATTCGTATTATGAAAGAAAGTGGCGGACATGCTGTAAAACTTGAAGGCGGAAGCGAAATTGCTGCTTCCATAAAAAAAATATTGAATGCAGGTATTCCTGTTATGGGACATTTAGGATTAACCCCACAATCGATTTATAAATTTGGAACTTATTCTGTTAGAGCTAAAGAAGATGCTGAAGCAGAAAAGCTATTAGAGGATGCAAAAATGCTTGAAAAACTAGGTTGTTTTGCATTGGTATTAGAAAAAATTCCAGCACATTTGGCTGAAAAAGTAGCTCAAAGCATCTCTATTCCCGTTATTGGAATTGGTGCAGGAGGTGGAGTTGATGGTCAAGTCTTGGTATTACATGACATGATTGGAATGACTCACGAATTTAGTCCAAGATTTTTAAGACGTTATATGAATTTATTTGAAGAGATGTCTACTGCAATTGGTCAATATGTTACCGATGTGAAATCAAAAGATTTTCCAAATGTAAATGAACAATATTAAACAGGCGGCGCTTAATTAGTACATTTTGACAGAAAAAATAATTTCAAATAAATCAAACCTACAAATTCTTCATGAAGATAATCACATCATCGTTATCAATAAACGTGTGGGTGATATTATTCAAGGCGATAAAACCGGCGATAAACCATTATCTGATGTAGTTAAAGAATATATCAAAGAAAAATACAGCAAACCAGGTGATGTATTTTTGGGTGTTGTGCACCGTTTAGATCGTCCAACATCTGGAGTAGTTATTTTTGCAAAGACCTCAAAAGCACTAGAACGATTAAACGCTTCGTTTAAAAACAGAGAGACTCAAAAAACATATTGGGCAGTGGTTAAAAACTATCCTTCTAAGGAGAGAGATACACTTACTCACTTCTTAAAACGGAATTCAAAAAACAATACCTCAAGAGCTCATATTAAAGAAGTTCCAGAAAGCAAACCAGCAAGTCTTTCGTATCAAATTATAAAAAAACTTGACCATTATTTTGTTTTAGAAATTGATTTGCATACAGGCAGACATCACCAAATAAGAGCACAGTTCCAGGCGATTGGTTGCCCAATTAAAGGCGACTTGAAATATGGTTTTGACAGAAGCAATCCGGATGGTGGTATTCACTTACATGCAAAAAAATTAGTACTTAAACACCCAGTATCAAAAGAAATTTTTACATTTATAGCTTCCCCCCCTAAAGATGCACTTTGGGATTTAATTTAAAAAAACAAACTATGAGAAAAATTATTGAGCAAAAAGTGAGTAACGGATATTCGTTAGACTTAGGAAAACTTATTGATGAAAGTTTTGCTACCTTCAAAAAAACTTTTTTAATTGCAGGACTAGGACTAATTATTGTTTCGGTTGTGGTATTATTAATTTATATTTTGTTTTTGGGAACCTTTTTTGGTTTTTCAAACTTTACCGAAACCATGACTTCTCTTGAAAGCCTAGCAACTGATAAAACATTTATTATAGGAAATGCAGTTGTATCTATGTTTTTTAGTGCATTATTTGCTCCTACAACTGCTGGTTTTATTCATTTAAATCATTTATCAGCTACTAAAAAGGAATTTAGTTTTTCTAATTTATTTGATTTTTACAAAGGGTACTTTTTTAAACAATTATTTTTAAGCTATTTAATTATTGGGTTTACAACAGCAGTTATTACATCAGTTTTAACTCTTCTTGGATTTGAATTTTTTAATTCGGTGGTTCAAATTTTTATTGGTTTGTTTACCGTTTTTACTGTTCCATTAATTATCTATGGCGAACAAAATTATTTAGAAGCTATAACAAAAAGTGTTCAGTTGTTTTTTAAACAACCCTTTATCATAATAATAGCATTAATAATAGCGGGTATAGGTATGCTTTTAGGAATTTTTGTGTTATGTATTGGTATTCTATTTACCCTTCCATTTATTTATTCTATGTATTATGCAATTTATGCGCAATCAGTTGGTTTTAAAGAAGCATTACCTATAGATGAAAGTGGTTTAGAATAATATTTTACATTTAGTTTTGAAAAATTAGTAGATTTTACTCTAATCTATTATCAGAAAAAAATAATAGCTGTTGTTTTTGCATTTTTCATAAATCGGCAGAAATATTAGAATTTTTAAGGTATGTTCAAGTAATTCTGAGCATACCTTTTCTGATTTCATAATCAAATTAAATTCATTTTCAAACAATTTTCAGGATGTACTGTTCCATCCATAGTATGCTTATTCCAATTTTATCTACATTATATAGTATTTGGATCTCAATAATTTATTAGCCTAACCAACCTTCTCTGTCTAAACTGCGATACTGAATAGCTTCTGCTACATGATGCGATTGAATAGAATTTGCCGCTTCCAAATCAGCTATTGTTCGAGCAACTTTCAAAATTCGATCATATGCTCTAGCTGACAAATTTAAACGTTCCATAGCCGTTTTTAATAACTGCAAAGAAACTTCTTCTAAAACACAAAACTCTCTAATTAATTTGCTACTCATTTGTGCATTATAATGAATGTATTCCATACTTTCAAATCGTAAAGATTGAATAGTTCGTGCAAGGGTCACTCGTTTTCTAATTTCTGTACTGCTTTCCGCTTTGCGTGTTTCGGTAAGTTTTTCAAATGGAACAGGAGTTACTTCTATATGAATATCAATTCTATCTAATAATGGTCCTGATATTTTACTCAAATAACGTTGCATTTCCATAGGCGATGAACTCACTGGCGCATTTGGATCATTAAAATATCCGCCAGGGCTTGGGTTCATACTGGCAACCAACATAAATGACGACGGATAAGTAATCGTAAATTTTGCTCTTGAAATGGTCACTTCTCGATCCTCTAAGGGCTGTCGCATTACTTCTAAAACTTCTCTTTTAAATTCGGGTAATTCGTCTAAAAACAAAACGCCATTGTGAGCCAATGAAATTTCACCTGGCTGCGGATAACTTCCACCGCCTACTAATGAAACCGAACTTGCTGTATGGTGTGGACTTCTAAATGGGCGCTGAACCATCAAGCCAACATCTTTTGTTTTACCAGCTACCGAATGAATTTTTGTAGTTTCTAATGCTTCGCGCATCGTCATGGGCGGTAAAATACTTGGCAAACGTTTGGCTAACATCGTTTTTCCTGAACCTGGAGGTCCAATTAAAATAATGTTATGCCCACCTGCTGCTGCAATTTCCATACAACGTTTAATAGACTCTTGACCTTTGACATCGCTGAAATCATGTTCTGGAAAATCTAAAGTTTTATTAAATTCTTCTGTGCAGTCAATTGTTGTTGGAATTAAATCGTGCTTTCCTTCAAAAAAATTGATGACTTGCATTACGTTTTCAACACCATATACATCAATTCCTTCAACAATTGCGGCTTCTTTTACGTTCTGAAATGGCAAAATCAAACCTTTAAATCCTTCTTCTTTTGCCTTAATTGCAATAGATAATGCGCCTTTTATAGGTTGCAAACCTCCATCTAAAGACAACTCACCCATAATAACATAATGTTGGATTGTATCGGATTTAATCTGAGAAGAAGCTGCTAGAATTCCTACCGCTAATGTTAAATCATAAGCAGAACCTTCTTTACGCAAATCGGCGGGCGCCATATTTACAGTAATTTTTTTTCCGGGAAATTGATAATTATTATTTTTTAGAGCGGCTGCAATTCGATAACTGCTTTCTTTTATCGCGGAATCAGGTAAACCTACTAAGTGATATCCTATTCCTTTATCGACATTAACTTCAACTGTAATGGTGGTGGCTTCTACGCCAAAGACGGCGCTACCGAATACTTTTACTAACATGGCTTATACTATTTAATGGCTTATATAGTTGCAAATATAGAAAAGTTTTTGAAATAAAAAATCCCGATTACTCGGGATTTAATTTATTTTTTGAATTTTGCAATGCCTTCTTCCAACCATTTTTTATATTCAGTAGCATCGGGTGTGTAGCCTATAGGCTTAGAAATATCTTCACCATCTGAATTCAAAATTACATAATAAGGTTGGGCATTGTTTTTATATCGTGTAATTTGATAATCGCTCCATTTATTACCAATGGTTACGATTTCTTTACCCGTTTCTTTCGATACATATTGAGCTTCTTTTGGTAACTCACGTTTATCATCGACATACAATGAAATTAAAACTACTTTATCTTTTAATAGATATAAAATTTCAGGTTTCGACCAAACAAAATCTTCCATTTTTCGACAATTCACACAAGCATGACCTGTAAAATCTAATAAAATAGGTTTTCCTACTATTTTGGCATACGCTACTCCATCTTCATAATCATGAAAAGCAATAATTCCGTGTGGTCCTGAATGTGCGTGTTCCGGCAAATCAATAGTTGTAGTAGTATTTGATGAAGAAGTTCCAATACCATTCGGACTTTCGCTATAAGTCATTGGCGGTGGAAATCCAGAAATAATTTTTAAAGGTGCTCCCCAAAGTCCAGGGATTAAATAAATCGTAAATATGGTTACAAAAATTGCCATAAATAATCGACCAATTGATAAGTGCGACATTGGACTATCGTGAGGCAATGTAAGTTTTCCAAACAGATTTAATGCCCAAGTTCCAAAAATTGCAATCCAAATTCCTAAGAATACTTCACGCTCTAATAAGTGTGCCTGAACAACTAAATCGGCATTTGATAAAAATTTAAAAGCTAATGCCAATTCTAAGAAACCTAATGATACTTTAACGGTATTCAACCATCCACCTGATTTTGGTAACGTGTTCATCCAACCTGGAAACATTGCAAATAACATAAATGGTAAGGCTAATGCCGATGAAAAACCAAGCATTCCTACAATAGGTGCTAATCCGCCTTTTGAAGCTGATTCCACTAATAATGTACCTACAATTGGACCCGTACAAGAAAACGAGACTATAGCTAATGCTAATGCCATGAATAAAATACCTATAAATCCACCACGATCAGCTTGTTGATCTACTTTATTAGCCCAAGAATTAGGTAATACAATTTCAAATGCACCTAAAAAAGAAGCCGCAAAGAATACTAAAAGTCCGAAGAAAATTAAATTAAACCACACATTTGTAGATAAGGCGTTTAATGAATCGGCGCCAAATATTCCGGTTACCAATGAACCTAAAATTACATAAATTAATATGATTGAAACCCCGTATAAAATTGCATTTTTCTTTCCTTCTGCCTTTGTTTTACTTTGTTTAGTAAAAAAACTAACGGTCATTGGAATCATTGGAAATACGCATGGTGTAAGCAAAGCAGCAAAACCGCCAATAAACGCCAAAAAGAAAATTGACCATAGACCCTTTTTCTCTTCAACTGGTGTTTCATTACTTTTTTGTGCTTTATTTTCCGATGGATTCGACGATTGAACAGTACTTACCGAATCAACTTTTTGAGTAGTTGAATCAGATGCAGTTAAAACGGCTTGATCATCCGTTATTTTTATTTCAGGTAATTGAAAAGTAAATGTATTATCTTGCTGAATACATTGCTCTTTACAGGCTTGGTATTCAACATATACTTTAACTTCTTTCAATTTGGTATTAGTAACTTTAATTACTTGTTTAAATTGAGCCGTTTTAGCAAAATAATATTCATCCACTTCAAAAATATCGTTGAATACTTTCTTGTACGCACTCTCTTTTGTTTTGCCTACTAAAGTATAATTTCCTTTGGCATTTTTAAAGTTAAAAACCGTTGGAAGTGCACCGCCATCAGGAGTATATTGCGAATACATGTGCCACTCATTTTCGATGGTAGCTTCCATAACCAATTCAAATTCAATGTCAGATTTTTGAATTACTTTACTTTTCCATTTTACAGGATTTAAAATTTGTCCTTGAGCAAAAAAGGTTATTAATAATAAAATGTAGGTAAATTTTTTCATTTGTTTAGTTCAATTTTTATAGGGTTTTTTGTTGTTTTGTTTGCAATGAATCGGTTGTTTGCGCGTTTACCAATAATCCAAATAATTTGGTCTTCAGCACATAATAACCATTGATTTTCTTTATCTAAAAGTGAATATTTTTCGTCTTTAAAATACTTACTCAATTTCTTTTTTCCATTCATTCCAGCGGGATAAAAATAATCGCCTTCTTGCCATTTCCTTATCGTGAGCGGAAATTTTAGTGCATCTTCATTTACAAATATACAATTTGAATCGGTTTCTAAATGGTTAACCTCCTTACAAAAAGTAAGATTTAAGGGAAAATTAACTTTAGAAGTTATCGATTCAATTTTGTAAACTTCTTCTATATTGTTGTATTTTCTTTCGGAAAGGATTAATTTCTCTCGGTCTTTCAACAAAACATGGGTTTCAGAAAAGACTTGCTTTCCTGATTGCGCCTCGACCAAATCATTAATATCATTCCAAGCTGAAAAGCCGTATTTATTAAGCCATTGGTACAAATAGGCTTGGTAATTTTGGAATTTTAGTAATTGAGTCAAATTGATTTCGAGTTGATTTTCTTTCTCTTCAACTACTTTTTCATAAACTAATCGAGTAGCATCATCAACTAAACTTTCTGCTTGTTGCAAATGACGTACTGTATTTTGAAACGAATCTAAAAATCCTGCATTCATTTCCTTCAATAGAGGAACAATGGAATGTCTAATTTTATTTCGAAGATATTTATCGGAAGCGTTACTCGAATCTTCTCTCCATTGAATTTGATTTTCTGCTGCAAAATTTTCAATTTCCAATCTAGAAAAAGGCAACAACGGACGGACAATATATCCATTTTGAGCCGGAATTCCCGTTAAACCGTCTAAACCAGTTCCTCTGGAAAAATTAATTAAAACCGTTTCCAGTGAATCATCTAAATGGTGAGCTGTAGCAACATACTTCATTTGTGATTGGGATAACATTTCATAAAACCATTGATACCGAAGATTTCTAGCGGTAATTTGAATTGATTCTTTATTCTTGGCTGCTGTTGTATTTGTTTCAAAATATTTAGTGTGGAATGGAATACCTTTTGAACTACAAAATGATTCTATAAATTGGGTTTCTGCATCACTTTCAGTACCTCTTAACATGAAATTACAATGCAAAACTTCAAAATTCAAGTGGAGTTGGGCACACAAATGAACTAAAACCATACTATCAATTCCGCCACTAACGGCAATACAAAAGGGTTCGTTTGCAAGAAACGAAAAATTAGTCTTAATATGTTGTGCAAATTGTTCTCTCATACTCTTAAGATAATACCTCAAACATCGCTTTTGCCTTCAATAAACACTCTTCGTACTCATTTTCAGGAATAGCTTTTGAAGTTACAGCGCTTCCAACAGAAAACGAAAGATATTCATTTTTAGCGTTATACAAAATACTTCGAATAACCACATTAAAATCAAAATCGCCATTCGGAGTAAAATAACCCACTGCCCCACTATACAATCCGCGTTTGGTTTCTTCTAATGTTTCAATGATTTGCATAGCTGAAATTTTTGGCGCACCAGTCATACTTCCCATTGGAAAAGTCGTTCTGATGATTTCAACTGGTGAAGTCGTATTTTCTACTTCGGATACAATTGTAGAAATCATTTGATGTACTTGCTTAAACGTATATACTTCGCACAATTCTTCTACTTGAACACTTCCTTTTGTAGCGGTGTGCGATAAATCGTTTCGAACTAAATCAACAATCATGATGTTTTCCGAACGTTCTTTTTCGTTTTGAGCTAAATCAGATTTTAATTGCTCATCTAAAATAGGATTTTCATTTCGCTTGGATGTGCCTTTAATGGGTTGGGAAATAACTTTTGTACCCTCTTTTCTCAAATAACGTTCAGGCGAAGCAGAAAGCAAATAATGATCCTGATTCTTGAAATACACGGCAAAAGGTGGTTCAGAAATAGTATTTAATTTATGATAAATTTCTAAAGGTTCAATTTTAGCATTTTCGGCATAGAACTCCATACAAAAATTAGCTTCATAAATATCGCCACGCTGAATATGTTCGAGCATTTTGGAAACTTTTAAAAGATAATTTTCTTTTGAGATTCTCTGATTTATAGTGATTTCTCGCAAAGTCGCAGAGTCGCAAAGTTTAGACAAAATAATATCGCTGAAATCAGCTTCTATTTCGTCATCGCACATTCGTAAATACTGCATTTCAACTTGATTCCCTTTGATTAAAAACAACTTTTTAGGTTGGAAGAAAAACACATCAGGAAAAGCTAATCCGTCGAAATTATTAGATTGTAACTCTTCGGTATCGTTTTTTACGTCGTAAGACAAATAGCCAAATAGCCAATCTTTCGTTTGACTTTGGTACTGATACAAATCTTGAAATGCATTTTCGTAATCGGTTTTAATTGAGGTAAAAGCATCAACGGCTACAACCGCATCATAACTCGAATATTTTTGATGATAGGCATTTGAATCTAAAAGAACAACCTCCCTGAATTGGTTAGCCCAATGCAGTAATTGCGTTTTAAAATTTGGAAAGGATGAAATATCTTTTGTACTAGTTGTTCTCAATGCACTAATATTTGTCCAAAAATACAACAAAAATTGATGAAAATTTTTCACAATAAAAAAAATCCCAAACTCCATTTCTGGAATTTGGGATTTTTATCCTTAGACAAGCTCAGGATGACACTATTTGATTTACACGTGTAATGCTCTATTTTCAGTGGCCGCTAAAGCTGCTTCTTTAATAGCTTCGGCAAACGTTGGGTGCGCGTGAGACATTCTTGAAATATCTTCTGCACTGGCTCTAAACTCCATTGCGGTAACCGCTTCGGCAATTAAATCGGCACATCTTGCACCAATCATATGAACCCCTAACACCTCATCTGTTTTTGCATCGGCTAAGATTTTTACAAATCCGTCCGTGTCGCCACCTGCTCTTGCTCTTCCTAAAGCTTTAAATGGAAAACTACCCGATTTAAAATCGATACCTTCTGCTTTCAATTGCTCTTCTGTTTTACCCACAGCAGCCACTTCTGGCCAAGTGTACACAACACCCGGAATTAAATTATAATCGATATGAGGTTTTTGACCTGCAATGATTTCAGCAACCATAACTCCTTCTTCTTCCGCTTTATGTGCTAACATCGCTCCACGAACGACATCACCAATTGCATAAATGTTAGCAGCCGAAGTTTGTAAATGATCGTTTACTTCGATTTGACCTCTTTCAGTAACTTTTACACCTGCTTTTTCTGCGTTTAAACCATCGGTATAAGGACGACGTCCTACAGAAACTAAAGAATAATCACCTTCTAAAGTAATGATTTCTCCTTTTGCGTTTTCTGCTTTTACGGTAACTACATCCCCTGCTCTCTCAACCGATTGTACTTTGTGAGAAGTATAGAATTTCATACCTTGTTTTTTCAAGACTTTTGTTAATTCTTTAGATAATGAAGCGTCCATTCCTGGAATAATTCTATCCATAAATTCTACAACAGAAACTTGAGCACCTAAACGAAGATAAACTTGTCCTAATTCGATACCGATAACACCTCCACCAATAATTACTAAATGTTTAGGCACTTCTTTTAATTTTAAAGCTTCCGTTGAAGTAATGATTCTGTCTTTATCTAATTTGATGAAAGGCAAGTTTGAAGGTTTAGAACCTGTAGCAACAATGATATTTTTTGATTCGATGATTTCCGATGAACCATCTTCTTTTGTAACTTTTACAGAAGTTGCACTTTCAAACGAACCTACTCCATTAAAAACGGTAATATTGTTTTTATCCATTAAGAATTTAACCCCACCCGAAGTTTGATCCACAACTGCTTGTTTACGAGCAATCATTTTCTCTAAATTCACTTTTACTTCTCCCGAAACTTCAATTCCGTGATCAGCAAAGTGTTGTAATTCTTCATAATGATGCGAAGAAGCTAACAATGCTTTTGAAGGAATACATCCCACATTTAAACACGTTCCGCCAAGCGTTGCATATTTTTCAATGATTGCAGTTTTAAATCCTAATTGGGCACAGCGAATTGCTGAAACATATCCTCCAGGTCCAGAACCTATAATGGTTACATCAAATTGACTCATGATATTATATAAAGTTTGTTGTTTAACTTAAATTCGGATACAAAAGTAACGCTTTTTGAATTAAATAGTTATAGATAAATTGGTAAATTATTATAGTTTTTTATAAAACAAAGGCAGTAGTATTTTTTACTTCACCTATCATAAACGAACTGTGCGTACTACCAATGTGTTGCAATCCTGTAAGTTTAGTTACCATAAATTCGCGATATTCTTCCATGTCTTTAACACTTACCTTCAATATATAATCATAATCACCACTCACATGAAAACACTCTGAAACTTCATCTAATCGAACCACCTCATTCTCAAAAGTATGTATAACATCTTTTGTGTGCTGAATTAACTTTATATGACAAAAAACCACAAAAGCCTTTTCAATTTTATTTCTATTCAAAAGGGCAACATAATTCCGAATAATTCCTTCACGTTCCAATTTTTTTATTCGTTCATAAACCGCTGTCACCGAAAGATTTAAAATCAAAGATAATTCTTTCGTCGTTTTTTTGGTGTCTTCTTGAAGTAATCCTAAAAGTTTTTTGTCAATTGCGTCCATAGGGAAAAATTTTAGATTAAAAATTATTGTTTTTGGGTTAAATATTGGGATATTATAGTTTTATAAACTACAAAATTAAAAATTTAATGAATAAAAAACTAATTTTAATGAAATCTATTGAAAATACAATTATGTTTTCAGAAATTTGTAATCTATTCGAAAACTAAACCTCAAAGTTATGGAAAAATTCAATCCAGCGGACAGAATTCAAGATTTACAATATTTTGGCGAATTTGGCGGCGTAAACCCTTCAATATCTGATAGTTCTACTTATACTTTTCTTTCAGCCAAAACGATGTTTGATACATTTGAAGGAAATGCAGAAGGTTGTTATTTGTATTCTAGACATTCATCGCCGAGTAATTTATACCTAGACAAGGCATTAGCTGCAATGGAAGGGACCGAATCAGCAAATGTGGCTGCCTCAGGAATGGGCGCCATTACGCCTACTTTACTACAATTATGTGGCAATGGTGATCATGTTGTTTCAAGTCGCACCATTTATGGCGGAACGTATGCGTTTTTAAAGAATTTTGTACCAAGAATGGGCATCAAAACTACCTTTGTTGATATTACAAAATTAGACCTTGTAGAAGCTGCAATTACACCCAATACAAAAGTATTATATTGTGAAACCGTAAGTAATCCGTTGTTAGAAGTTGCTGATATTGCTTCTTTGGCAAAGATTGCTAAAAAACATCATTTAAAATTAGTGGTTGACAATACCTTTTCACCTTTATCAGTGGCGCCTGCAAAATTAGGTGCAGATATTGTGATTCATTCGTTAACTAAATACATCAACGGAAGTAGTGATACTGTGGGAGGTGTGGTTTGTGCTTCGCAAGACTTCATCAATAGTTTAAAAAATGTAAATGACGGCGCAAGTATGTTATTAGGTCCAACGATGGATAGTTTACGTTCGGCTTCGGTAATGAAAAACATGAGAACATTGCATATTAGAATAAAACAACACAGCTATAACGCAATGTATTTGGCTAACAAATTTGAAGCAGATGGCATTAAAACAGTGTATCCCGGATTAGCGAGTCACCCAAGCCATATCATTTATAAATCGATGATTAATCCAGAATATGGTTTTGGTGGCATGATGACTATTGATGTAGGCACATTAGATAAAGCCAATGCCTTGATGGAATTGATGCAAGAACGTAATTTAGGATATTTAGCGGTTAGTTTAGGATTTTATAAAACCTTATTTAGTGCGCCCGGAACATCTACTTCTTCTGAAATTCCATTAGAAGAACAAGCCGAAATGGGTTTAACCGATGGTTTGATTCGTTTCTCAATTGGACTTGATAATGATATTGAACGCACCTATCAAATGATGCGCGAATGCATTAAAGAATTACACATCGTTTAAAACATATCTAATAAAAAAAGCCCTCAAGTACTAATTTGGGGGCTTTTTTATTTTATTTGTTTTCCAAATTCAGCTTACTATTTTTTCGGCTAAAACTAAAATAGATAATTAATCCGATGAGTAACCAAATGGTGAAGTAAATCCAATTCCACACACTTAATTCGGCCATCATGTATAAACAACTTACCAAACCAAGCAACGGAATTAAGGATAAATTTTGTCGCCAAGACCATACGGCAAAAAACACTAATGAAATTAAGAAAATCCACATAGGAATTTTGTGTTTGAAAAGGGCAAAACCACTTTCATATTTTAAGCTATCATCGATTGGCATTGCATCAATAACATTTTTATACCTTGCTTCATCTTGCGATATTGCACTCAACACTTCTTCTAAATCTGCGTTAGTATCTTTTACAAAACCTTTCTCTTGCAAGTAAGCTACAACTGCTTTTGTTTGTGATTCTTCAAGTGAAGTTACTATCGTGCTGGCTTCATTAATTTGTTTTTCATTGGTAATAAAGTCCATTGTAGCCGACTTATTTACTGATAAAGCAATCGAAACTCCAATTACTAAAAGCAATGGAAAAACATATTTTGAATTTAGATAAGGCGTTTTGAATTTTCCACGAGGAATATCGGTTTTATTTTGCAATACCAAAACTCCTGCACATACTAATACAAAGGCAAATAAGGTTCCAATACTACATAAATCGGTAACCATAGTTAAATTTAGAAACAAAGCCGGAACTGCCACTACAAAACCGGTTACAATGGTTGCAAAAGAAGGTGTCTTATATATTGGATGCACTCTTGAAAAACGTTTGGGCAATAAACCATCACGGCTCATGCTCATCCAAATACGTGGTTGTCCCATTTGAAACACCAATAATACACTTGCCATAGCAACCACAGCGCTCACTGCAATGATTCCCGACATCCATTTTAAATCGAGTTTTTCAAATACAAATGCTAATGGATCGCCCACATTTAAATCGGCATAATTGACCATACCTGTAAGTACTAAAGCTATAACCACATATAGAATCGTACAAATTATAAGTGCCCACATCATTCCTTTGGGCAAATCGCGCTGTGGGTCTTTACATTCTTCAGCAGTAGTAGATATAGCGTCAAAACCTATATAAGCAAAGAAAACCGCCGACACTCCTTTTAATATTCCACCTACTCCATTTGGTGCAAACGGATCCCAATTGGCCGTATCTACATAAAATATTCCTACAGCGATAACTAACAAAATGATACACAGTTTCACCACGACCATTAAGTTACTGGCGTTTCTTGATTCTTTCATGCCGCGATATACTAACCAGGTAATGATTACAATGATCAATAAAGCTGGTAAATCGGCAACCAAATGAAAACCACCTATTGCCGGCGAAGTTGTCCAAGCCGTATAAGCCGATTGTAACGATTCAGATAAATTTTCAAACGATTTGCCTCCATTCATTAAAGCCGTAGCTTCTTCAAAACCTTTAGATGCTGTTAAATAATCCATTTGAATCCATTGGGGCAAATGCAAGCCGCCACTTTCGAGCAAGCCCGTAAAGTAATCGCTCCACGAAATGGCAACGGTTATATTTCCAATGGCATATTCCATAATTAAAGCCCAGCCAATTATCCAAGCAATGATTTCACCAAAAGCGACATACGAATAGGTATACGCACTTCCTGAAACCGGCACCATAGAAGCAAATTCGGCATAAGCAAACGCAGCAAAACTACACGCAATAGCAGTAAAGATGAATAAGAAAATAACCGCAGGACCACCATCAGCACTCGCTTTTCCAATCGTACTAAAAATTCCAGCACCAATAATTGCCGCAATACCAAAAGCAGTTAAATCTCTAGCTGTCAAATGTTTTCCAAGCGAATGATGTCCATCGGCTTCATTTTTAGCTACTTGTTTTAAAATATCTTCAACTGTTTTTCTTCTGAATAAATTTGAAAAATTCATATTTAATTGGGTATTAGTGTGAAAAATTTATGAAAAACAAATATAGGATTTTATTAATTAGTACAAAGAAAAATTGCATTCCTGTTCTATAAACAAAATCTATATTCAAATAAAAATTAACCATGACTTAACTATAGTTGTGGTTTTTTTATTCGTATTTTTGATAAATTAATGCGAATACAGAATATAAATTTAAAATTCTAAATATAATAATGGAAAATTCAAACGACATTAGCAAATGTCCATTTCATCAAAACCAAAAAGGTTTGAGCGATGGTGTAAAAAACCAAGATTGGTGGCCAAAATCACTAAACTTAGACATTCTTCATCAACATGATACAAAAACTAATCCGCTTGGTGCAGCTTTTAATTATGCCGAAGAATTTAAAAAACTAGATTTGGAAGCACTAAAATCGGATCTAAAAAACCTTATGACCGATAGTCAAGATTGGTGGCCAGCAGATTGGGGTCACTATGGTGGATTGTTTATTCGTATGGCATGGCATTCCGCTGGAACGTACCGAATTTCTGACGGTCGTGGTGGTTCTGGAACAGGAAATCAACGTTTTGCACCAATAAACAGTTGGCCAGATAACGGAAATTTAGACAAAGCGAGAAGATTATTATGGCCTATTAAAAAGAAATATGGTAACAAAATTTCTTGGGCAGATTTAATGATTCTAGCTGGAAATATGGCTTATGAATCAATGGGATTAAAAACGTTTGGATTTGCAGGAGGTCGTGAAGACATTTGGCATCCTGAAAAAGACATCTATTGGGGAGCAGAAAAAGAATGGTTAGCAGCATCGGGTGGCGAAGGAACAAGATATTCTGGTGAAAGAAACCTAGAAAATCCCCTTGCGGCCGTGATGATGGGATTAATCTATGTAAACCCAGAAGGCGTTGATGGAAAACCAGACCCTTTAAAAACAGCACACGACGTTCGTATAACATTTGAAAGAATGGCAATGAACGATGAAGAAACTGTTGCATTAACCGCAGGAGGACATACCGTAGGAAAAGCACACGGAAATGGAGATGCATCAGTATTAGGAAGAGAGCCAGAAGCTGGAGAAATTGAAGAACAAGGCTTTGGCTGGAAAAACCCTAAAGGAAATGGAAATGCAGGAGATACAGTAACCAGTGGTATTGAAGGTGCTTGGACTACAAACCCTACACGATGGGATAATGAATACTTCGATTTGTTATTAAAATATGATTGGGAATTGAAGAAAAGTCCTGCTGGAGCTTGGCAATGGGAACCAATAAATATCAAAGAAGAAGACATGCCTGTTGACGCTCACAACCCTTCGGTAAGAAGAAATCCAATTATGACCGATGCCGATATGGCAATGAAAATGGACCCTGCTTATAGAAAAATTTCGGAACGTTTTCATAAAGATCCAGCTTATTTTTCTGATGTTTTTGCAAGAGCTTGGTTTAAATTAACCCACAGAGATTTAGGTCCAAAAGAAAGATATTTAGGTGCAGATGCTCCTGCTGAAGAATTAATTTGGCAAGACCCTGTTCCAAAAGTAGCTTATTCTCTATCTGATGCTGAAACAGAAGATTTAAAAGCTAAATTATTAAATTGCGGATTAACCAGAGCTGAACTCATCAACACGGCTTGGGACAGTGCAAGAACATTTAGAGGTTCAGATTTTAGAGGTGGGGCAAACGGAGCTAGAATTAGCTTAGAACCACAAAAAAATTGGGTTGCAAACGAACCAGAAAGACTTCAAAAAGTATTGAATAAACTTACCGAAATTCAAGCTGGTTTAAGCAAAAAAGTTAGTTTAGCCGATTTAATTGTTTTAGGCGGAAGTGCAGCAGTTGAAAAAGCAGCTCAAGAAGGTGGATTTAACGTAACTGTTCCATTCCATGCAGGAAGAGGCGATGCTACTCAAGAAATGACAGATGCAGCATCATTTGAAGTATTAGAACCTACAAATGATGCCTTTAGAAACTTTATGAAAGCTAAATATGTGGTACAACCTGAAGAATTAATGCTAGACAAAGCACAATTATTAGGATTAACTGCATCAGAAATGACGGTTTTAATTGGAGGAATGCGCGTATTAGGCACCAACTTCAACGGAACAAAACACGGTGTATTTGCAAATAACGAAGGTGTTTTGAGCAATGATTTCTTTGTGAATCTAACCGATATGAATTACAGTTGGAAACCAGTTGGCGACAATTTATACAATATTGTTGACAAAAAATCGGGGGCTACAAAATGGACTGCCACTAGAGTAGATTTGATTTTTGGTTCAAACTCTATTTTAAGAGCCTATGCCGAAGTATATGCACAAGACGACAATAAAGAAAAATTTGTTCATGATTTTGTAAAAACATGGGTAAAAGTGATGAATTTAGATCGTTATGATTTGAAATAATACTTCACTAATTTATTTTAATAATACCATCAATTTTTTGATGGTATTATTTTTTTTACTCTTTCCCTAAAATCATTTTGCGTTAATACCAATTATAATTTAACTCAAATTCAAAAAATAATACCAAATGGACATATAAAATAGTCTAAAGATGCGAAGTTATTTTTTAGAAAAAATTTTCAGAAAAAATCTTTGCATAGCTGGGCTACGGAACTATTTTTTTTGAAAATTTTAGCAAAAAAGAACCACGATAGCGCGGATTTATAATTTGTGCGCACAAAGAGTATAAAAAAACATGCAGATGTAAAAAATGATAAAGTTGTAATTTTATAAATTTGATTTCATTTTAATTGCGGGCACGGATTTTAAATCCGCGCTATCTACTTCAAAAAATTGAGCGTTTATTTATAATATTTATTTTTTAACCAAAACGCTACATTAACTAAAATTATCAAAGCCGGTACTTCTACTAATGGACCTATGGCACCTGCAAAAGCTTGTCCGCTATTGATGCCAAAAACACCTATCGAAACAGCAATGGCCAATTCAAAATTATTCCCCGAGGCCGTAAACGACAAAGCCACCGCATCTTTATAATTGGCGCCAATTTTCTTCGCTACAAAAAACATCAAGAAAAACATGATGGCAAAGAAAATGATTAATGGTAAGGCGATTTTCAATACATCGAGTGGTAAATCTACAATCATCTCCCCTTTCAAACTGAACATCACCACAATGGTGAACAACAAAGCAATCAAGGTGATGGGTGACACAAACGGAATGAATTGTTGGTTGAAGAATTTATCACCCAAATACTTTTTAATCATATACCGACTCACAACCGCCAATGCAAATGGAATTCCGAGATAAATACCTACTGTTGTTGCGATTTCTGCAATGGTAATATTCAATTCCAACCCTTTTATTCCGAATAAAGGTAACATAATTTCCAAATAAAAATAGGCATACAAACTGAAGAAAAACACTTGCAACAAACTATTTATTCCGATTAAACCAGCAGTTAATTCACGGTTTCCTTCGGCGAGTTCGTTCCAAACGATGACCATGGCGATGCAAGGCGCTAGACCGATGATGATTAAACCCGTCATGTATTCAGGTTCGTCTCTTAAAAAGAACGTCGCCAATAAAAACATCAAAAACGGGCCAATAATCCAAGTGATGAAAAACGAAGCCGATAACAACTTGGGCTTTTCAAACATTTGAGGCACTTTTGAAAAATCAATTTTGGTCAACGGCGGATACATCATTAAAATCAAGCCAATAGCCAAGGGAACATTGGTCGTTCCCGAAGAAAAAGAATTGATAAAATCGGCTGAATTGGGAATAAAATACCCTATTCCAACTCCTATCAACATCGCTAAGAAAATCCAAAGCGTTAAAAATCGGTCTAAAAATCCTAATCGTTTTTTCATATTTATTTAATTTTGGAAAATACATAATGCATTTCGGAAGCAATTTGCAAACTGCGTTCGGCATATTTTTCGTTCATTACTTCAGTACCATCAAAAGCTTTTGGGTCGTCGTATTTAATGGGAAAACGCGCTTCCGCACCAAAAACCATCGGACAACCTTCGTCGGCATTACTACACGTCATGATGGCTGCAAAATTACTTTTCGGATTAAAATCGTCAAAATATTTTTTAGAAAAACCAATAATCGGATGTTGATCAACATCAAATTTTATCGCATACACCGGATTTTGTTCTTGACTTACTTTTTCAATTTGAAAACCTTGATTGGCTAGGGTTTCAGCTACTTTTGAAAACAGCGCTGTCGATTCCGTTCCACCCGAGTAACAAAAAACATTTTCAATTCCGAAATGAAACGCCATCGTTTGTGCCCAAATTTGAGTTAAGTGACTTCTTCTAGAATTGTGGGTACAAATGAAGTTCAATCGAATTTCTTCGTGTACATTGACTTTGTTTTGAATGTAATCTACTAATGGTTTTAAAACTACTTTTCGCTTTTCTAAAACAGAAATTTCAGCAATAGATTGAATGGTTTTTGATAAATTTTCGAACATATTGTATATTTTTAACCACAAAGAGCGCTAAGAAAGCACAATGCGCACAAAGTTTTTTTGATTTTTTAGATTCGTTTAGATTAAATTCAACAACATTTATTCTTTAATTTATGACCAATTGTGCTAAAATGATTTTCTATTTTATCAATCGTATCTGTATTAATGCAATAGCAAATGGCAGTACCTTCGATAGTTCCTTTGATGATATTAGCATTTTTTAATTCCTTCAAATGTTGCGAAATGGTGGGTTGTGCTAAAGGTAATTCGTTTACGATATCACCACAAATACAAGAGTCTACCGAAAGTAAATAATCTACAATTGCAATTCTAGCAGGATGTGACAAAGCTTTGAATAAGTTTGCAATCTCGTTTTGTTCTACTGAAAATGATTCCGATTTTGATGCGCCCATATTTTTTTAAATTATTATATTGCAATATTACGATAAACAAATATATTATACAATAAAAAAACCCGAAATTTCTTTCGGGTTTTAAAATATTTAGAAATTAAGAGATTATTTACCTCCTTTTTCCATTTTAGCTTTTAATTCAGCAAGAATATCGTTGTTGTCTCCTAATGTAGAAACTTGAGCAGGAGCTGAAGCATTTTCAGTTACTGTCTTAGCGTTTTTCTCTTCTTCTTCTCTGAAGGTAGCTGTATGAGAAGCTACTACTCTTTTGAATTCTTTGTTGAATTCAATAACTTTAAAGTCTGCAGTATCTCCTTTTTTCAATTTTTTACCGTCTTCTTTTTCTAAGTGACGTGTAGGAATAAACGCAACGATATCGTCACCAAATTCTACAGTTGCCCCTTTGTCAACGATTTCAGAAATTGCTCCGTTGTGGATAGTTCCAACAGCGAATGCATCTTCATATTTATCCCATGGATTAGCGGTAGTTTGTTTGTGACCTAAAGATAATTTACGTCCTTCAACATCTAATTCTAATACTATAACGTCTAAATTTTCACCAACGTTTATAAATTCAGATGGGTGTTTGATTTTCTTAGTCCAAGATAAATCAGATATATATACTAAACCATCGATACCTTCTTCTAATTCAACGAAAATTCCGAAGTTAGTAAAGTTTCTAACGATTCCAGTGTGTTTTGAACCTACTGGGTATTTAGCTGTAATGTCTGTCCAAGGATCTTGTGTCATTTGTTTAATACCTAAAGACATTTTTCTTTCGTCTCTATCTAGTGTTAAAACAACTGCATCAACTACATCACCAATTTTCATGAAATCTTGTGCACTTCTTAAATGCGTTGACCAAGACATTTCTGAAACGTGGATTAAACCTTCTACACCTTCAGCTACTTCAACAAACGCACCATAATCAGCTAAAACAACCACTTTACCTTTTATTTTGTCACCTACTTTTAATTCAGTTCCTAAGGCATCCCAAGGATGAGCATTTAATTGTTTTAAACCTAATTGGATTCTTGTTTTTTCATCATCAAAATCAAGGATTACAACGTTTAATTTTTGATCTAATTCAAGAACTTCGCTTGGGTGATTAATTCTTGACCAAGATAAGTCTGTAATATGGATTAATCCATCTACACCACCTAAGTCAATGAACACACCATAAGAAGTGATGTTTTTAACCACACCTTCTAATACTTGTCCTTTTTCTAAATGACCAATGATTTCTTTTTTCTGTACTTCAATATCAGCTTCGATAAGCGCTTTGTGAGATACTACTACGTTTTTGAATTCGTGGTTAATTTTAACTACTTTGAATTCCATAGTTTTGTTCACGTATTGATCGTAATCACGGATAGGTTTCACATCAATTTGTGATCCAGGTAAGAATGCTTCAATTCCGAAAACATCTACAATCATACCACCTTTAGTTCTACATTTAACAAAACCATTAACGATTTCTCCAGTTTCATTAGCAGAAATAACTCTATCCCATGCTTTAATTGTTCTTGCTTTTCTGTGAGATAATACTAACTGACCTGTTTTGTCCTCACGAACATCAATTAATACTTCTACTTTGTCACCCACTTTTAAGTTTGGGTTGTAACGAAATTCGTTTAATGAAATAACACCTTCCGATTTAGCGTTGATATCAACGATAACATCTCTTTCAGTAATTCTTACAACTACTCCATCAACTACTTCTTCTTGATCTGTAGCAATGAATGTTTTAGTTACTAAATCTTCGAATTCCTGTAAGTTTTTTTCATCTACTGGGTCAATTCCTTCTTGAAAATTGTGCCAATTAAAATTTGCTAAAAACTCTTCTTGTGTTTTGATAATTTCAGACATGCTGATTAAAAATTTGTATGCTGTGTTCCATGAGTTTCTTAATGGGATTGAAAACTACAGCAGTATTTTACATAAATGATTTAATCCTAATGGAAACTCTACTCCGCCAAAAGGTGTGCAAAGATACTATTTTTTAATAACCCACAAAATTTTAATTAATTCTTTTGTAAATAACTAGAAACAAATATTTTTCTAAATGGGTAATTTTAAATACATTTGTCAAAATTTTAATAAAACCAAAATGAGAAAAATAACTTTACTTATTACGACGGCACTTGTTGTGTTATCTTGTAACAATTTAAAAGACAATGAATTCTTAATAACTGGAACTGCTGAAGGTGTTGAGAACGGAAAAAAAGTATTTATTGAAACCCAAACCGAGACAGGTTTTATTGCTAAAGATACTGCAGTAATTGAAAATGGTAAATTTGAATTAAAAGGAATTACTGAAGAAATTGATTTAGGCTTTGTTCGAATTGAAGACGAAAACATCAACTTGCCTTTAATTTTAGAAGAAGGGAAAATTACTGTAACGATCAAAACCGATACCATTCAAAACTCATCAATAGGTGGTACCGATAACAATGAAAAATTTCAATCGTTTAATGACGAATCTAAAGTAATTGCTAGAAAAAAAGGGAAGTTTGAAAAAGCAAATATAGATCGAATTACTGCTGCGAAAAAAGCAAACGATACTGCTACGGTAAACCAAATCATGAAAGAATATAGTGTTTTTCAAGAAGATTTAAATAAAGTATCTATGAATTTCATTAAAAAGAATCCTGATGCTTATTTATCAGTTTTATTGCTTGAAAACTTCTTAATGAGACAAAATTTACCAATGGATGAAATTAAAGGTTATTTTAATAAAATAGATAAAAGCTTATTAAAAACTAAAAGTGCTAAAAACATCAAAAAAATAATGGATGAAATGGCAGGTCCTAGTGCTACAAAAATAGAAATAGGTAGCAAAGCTCCTGATTTTGCAGCAAATAATCCAGAAGGAAAATCAATTTCTTTAAAAGAATCATTAGGAAAGGTTACCATTATTGATTTTTGGGCTTCTTGGTGCAGTCCTTGTAGAGCAGAAAACCCAAATGTGGTTGCTTTATACAAAGAATTACATGCAAAAGGATTAAACATTATTGGCGTTTCTTTAGATAAAGACGGGGCAAAATGGAAAGAAGCTATTGCAAAAGACGGTTTGACTTGGCCACAAATTTCGAACCTTAAATATTGGGACGAACCCATAGCAAAACAATATAATGTAGAATCAATACCAGCTACATTTATATTAGATTATAGCGGAACAATTGTTGCTAAAGATTTAAGAGGCGCTGAATTAAAAGCTAAAGTTACCGAACTATTAAACGCTAAATAATCGTTTATCTGTTGAATATTTAAAATCTCCCTAGAGGGAGATTTTTTTATGCTTTTCATTTACAGAAGGTTATAAAAAAACCTTTAAAATAGCTGGAAATATCTTTGTTTGTTATAAAAACAATTTTATATTTGCACCTCTTCTGCCATTAAGCAGAATGGCTTGGGGAGATACTCAAGCGGCCAACGAGGGCGGACTGTAAATCCGCTGATTACATCTTCGCAGGTTCGAATCCTGCTCTCCCCACAAAAACACCTTAATCGAGGTGTTTTTTTTATTTAATAGCTCTACCCTTACAAATAATTTAATATATTATCGATGATTCGTAAGATTTTTATATATTTACAATTACAAAATATATGATTAAGTTACACATATTCAAGTTAGTATGACTTTTCATATTACAACTTATCATAAATAAATGATACGTTAATAAAAGAAATCAATATGCAATTATCTGGAATTTTAGAGATACTACACACAAAATTTCTTTCAAAAAGAACTAGAGATAAAAGTGAGAAGTTTATATTATGGATTGCTTTAGTGAGTTTTATAATTCACTTATTATTTATAGTATTAATACAATTTGATTTGATTTCCATTGATGAACCCTCAAATTTATTAAAAAATCCTATAGCTGCTATCTATACTCCTTTTTCTTTCATATTAGTTTATGAAGTATATCTTTTAATTTATTACCTTCCAAAATCAACTTCCACCTATATTTCTAAGCAATATGAAATTATTGCTCTTATACTTATACGACGATTGTTCAAAGATCTTTCTGATTTGTCCCTTTCGTCTAATTGGTTTAACATTAAAACTGATATGCAGTTTACTTATGATTTAGTAGCTTCGGTTTTATTATTTTATTTGATTTATCTATTTCATATCCAACGAACCAAAATATATAGACCAATTGAAAATATTAAAGACCATTCTTTAAGTATTACGAAATTTATAAACGCAAAAAAATGGATAGCTACCGCATTGGTTCCCATTCTTTTAATTATTGCAATATATTCTTTCTTAGACTGGAGTATTGGTGTTTTTCAATCAACTGAAGCAAACCACATATCTTTCAAGAATATAAATAATATTTTCTTCGAGCAATTTTTCAATATTTTGATTATTGCTGATGTAATTCTATTACTATTTTCATTTTTTCACACTGACGAATTTCATAAAGTAATGCGAAACTCTGGGTTTATTATTTCAACCATATTAATTAGAATTTCTTTTTCAGTTAGTGGTATTATAAATACAGTATTGATTGTGTCTGCTATTTTATTTGGGCTTTCAATACTTTACATACATAATAAATTCGACAAGAAATTAGCCGAAGAAATTGAAAAAGCAAATAAAATTGAAGAGTAGCAATTGAACCCAGCTTCCGTGCGAATCCTTTCGCGTGGTTCAACATAAAAAAATCCCGAGATGAATCGGGATTTTTTATTTTATGTTCTTAAACTTATTCCAGAACAAATATAACGGTTACGGTAGCGGTAATTTCAATTTCACCAACAGCGAGAGTTTCTCGAGGTGTTTCAACAGCATCTGATATAGCCATTGATTTCATTTCAGCAAAAACAGGCCTAGGATAATTTGTAAATGATTGATCCGAAATTTGTAATGCCTTCCCTACTTTCTGTTCAGGCAAAACCGAAACAAAATCCGATGCTTTTTGCTTTGCATCTTCCATAGCATTCTTTCTGGCTTGTCGCTCAAACTCTTTAATTTTAGAAGATTTAAAGGCTACTCCTTGTATAGAATTGATTCCGCTATCTAATATATCCATCATCAACTGGTTATACTTTGACAAGTCTTTTAAATGAATAGACAAGGTTTGATTGGCTACGAAATTGTGTTTTTTTTCTATGTAATCGTAATTTTTGTACAAATTAACCTGTTGCGTTTGATAATCTGATACGGGAATACCGCTTTTTTTGATTAGTTTAAGTACTTTATCAACAATTTCGTCGTTTTTCTTTTTTACCTCTGCGGCTTCTTTACCTGTTTGTTCAACGGCTACCGAAATAATGGCTTCATCGGGTATTACAGAAATTTTTCCTTCACCACTAACCGAAATTTGCGGTATTTGTTTAAGCTCTTGAGCATGTGCTGTTACTACAAATAATGTAAGCACGAATAGTAATTTTTTCATAATAATAACTTTTTATTAGGGATTGCAAGTAATGTGCCAAAATTATAACTTATTGGTCTTTTCTAGAAAAAATAATGCTAAAATTGGAATCAATAAGGCCGCAACAGTAAAGGGTTGCGTTGTTAATAGCTGTGGTTCTTTAATCAACGTAATAACAAATCCTCCAATAGCTCCACCAAAATGGGCAACGTGGCCAATATTATCTTTTTTGGTTTTCATTCCGTAAATAGACAATATCAGATAAAGAAATCCAAAAACATATCCAGGCATAAATCCATACATATATATATTTGGATCAATTAAAATAGCGCTGTAAATTATACCTGTAACCGCTCCCGAAGCTCCTACAGCTCTATATTGATGCTCATTTTTATGAAAATACAATGTAAGCAAACTACCTGACAACAAGCTGCCAAAATAGAGCACAAAAAAATAAAAATTACCAAAATGAAACACCACATAGGGTGCAAACAAATACAACGTAAACATATTGAAGAACAAATGTTGGAAATCGGCGTGTAAAAACCCCGAACTAAACATTCTAAATTGTTCGCCCGCATTAATACTTCCAATATGGAATTCATTCTTTCTAAAAAAAATAGAATCCTGAATTCCTTTATAACTTACAAGTGCTGTTACAAGGATCAAAACAAGTACACTAACAATCATATTTTATTTTTTTTGTAAATTTATGAATAGTTTGGTAAATTAACTTAAAACTAAAAAAGTATATTTGTAAAAAATATTTCGAATGCAATTAATTATATACCTTCTTATTTACCCGATACTATGGTTGATTTCAATACTACCATTTCCTGTTTTATATTTGTTTTCAGATTTTGTTTATTTTCTAACGTACCATTTAATTGGCTATCGAAAAAAAACCGTTCGAGGAAATTTATCACTTGCGCTTCCTCATTTGTCAGATAAGGAACGCCTTTTAATTGAAAAGAAGTTTTACAGCCATCTTTGTGACTTGTTTTTAGAAATGGTAAAAACATTGACTATTTCGAGAAAAGAAATTGAAAAGAGATATACCTTTTCAAACATGGAAGTGTATTATGAATTAGAGAAAAAAGAAAAAAGTATTGCATTATTGTGCGCGCATTATGCCAGTTATGAATGGGCAGTTTCAATGAATTATCATATTAATTTTAAGGGATATGGCGTTTATAAAAAATTAGCTAATCCTTATTTTGATAAATTAGTTAGAAAAATTCGTTCTAAATACAAAGGAGAATTAATCGATAGTAAAGAAACAATTCCTACAATGGCTTCAAATTTTAGAAGTAAAACTTTTAGTTTGTATGGATTAGTGAGTGATCAATCTCCAAAATTAAATGCAACTCACCATTGGCAAAAATTCATGGGTGTTGAAGTACCAGTTCATACTGGTGGTGAAATGTTAGCAAAAAAATACGACATGAATATTATCTTCTTGAGAACCAAAAAAATCAAAAGAGGCTATTATCAAGCCAGTTTTGAAGTGCTTTCTGAAGAAGCTAAATCGGTTCCAAATTATGAAATTACCGATCGTTTTCTGAAATTAGTGGAACAACAAATACATGAAGCGCCCGAATTTTACTTATGGACGCACAAGCGATGGAAATACATGAATACTAAACCTTAAACCAAGTCGCAACACGCTCCTTTTCTGAAGATTTTACCTCCTTATGAAGGAATTCATTGGTTTTTGGATTGTATTGATATTCTTTTGCCCATTCTTGATGATTTGCAGCTAACAAGCGAATACTTTCGCAAACGAATTCAATTTCAGCTGACGTTGTTGTTGGATGCACAGACATTCTTATCCAACCTGGTTTCTGAATTAAATCTCCCGATGTAATTTGACACACTAAATTGTGAGAAGTTTCTTGATCAACGTGTAATAAATAATGTCCGTAAGTGCCCGCACAACTACAACCACCACGAGTTTGAATACCAAATTTATCATTGAGTAATTTAACCCCTAAATTAAAATGTAACTCATCAATATAAAAAGAAATTACCCCCAAACGATCTTGATGTTGGTTGGCTAAAATATGTAAATTAGGCAACTGATTTAGTTTCGCAAAAATATATTCAACCAATTCATGTTCGCGATCTAAAATATTTTGAACGCCCATTTTCTCTTTTAATTGAATTGCTAATGCAGTTTTTATTACCTGTAAAAAACCAGGTGTTCCACCATCTTCTCGATCTTCAATATTATCAATGTATTTATGGTCTCCCCAAGGGTTGGTCCACATAACCGTTCCGCCACCAGGACAGTCGGGAACATTATTTTTATATAAATTTTTATTAAATATCAACACTCCAGAAGTTCCAGGCCCGCCTAAAAATTTATGAGGAGAAAAAAAGATAGCGTCTAAATAATCATCGGCATCTTGAGGATGCATATCAATAGGAACATAGGGTCCTGAACAAGCAAAATCAACAAAACAAACGCCATTATTTTGATGCATTAATTTAGCAACTTCATGATAAGGTGTTTTAATGCCTGTTACATTAGAACACGAAGTAATTGAAGCTATTTTAAAACTTCTGTTTTTATATTTTTCAAGCAATAATTTAAGTTGATCCAAACAAAAAAGACCCGCTTCATTTGCAGGGATAATTTCAACATCTGCAATGGTTTCTAGCCAAGAAGTTTGGTTGGAATGATGTTCCATATGCGAAATAAAAACAACAGGCTTTAATTCAGTTGGAATTGATGTGAATTCTTTTAAATTTTCAGGAATTCTAAGTCCTAATATGCGCTGGAATTTATTCACCACACCCGTCATTCCCGTTCCATCTGTAATTAAAATATCATCTGAATTGGCATTCACATGGCGTTTAATTATATGTCGCGCTTCATGATAAGCCAAGGTCATGGCAGTTCCTGTAACCGTTGTTTCGGTATGGGTATTGGCAACAAATGGACCACACTCATTCAGAATTTTTTCTTCAATAGGTCGATATAATCTACCACTTGCTGTCCAATCCGTGTATATAATTTTTTTTTCACCATAAGGCGAAATAAACGACTGGTCAACACCGATAATTTCTTTTCGAAATTCATTAAAATAGCGTTCTAATTTAGTTTCCATCGTTTCTAAATAAGCGTTTGATCAGTTTTTCGTTTGTCTTTCGTATAAAACCGTTTCAACAGTTTCAAATTCGGTGAATTTATCGGCACTTACAAAATATTTTACTAAAATTTGCCCCCATAAATCACCATTTGAAAATTCGGCAATCAGCCAACGGTGGTTCAAAATTTTAGAAGAGTTTACAATAAATGGTTTATCATCAATTGGCTCGTAAGGAACTAATTTATTACCGTTTTTATTTTCGTTTAAAACCATTAAATCTTCTTTTACTTTGAAAGCTACTTTTTGATAGTCTAAATTGGAATTGTAAAAGTATTCTTGAGCATTTTCATCGCTTTCTAAAGCAAAATAATTAGCATTAGCCAATTGACTAACAGAATCGCGAACCGTCTTTAAATGGTTCTTTACTTTTACTACTTCTTGGTCTTTTGCTTCTAATATTTTAGTTGAATTCACAAACTGAAATACATTGAATAACAATGAAAATACTAAAGCATACAAAACAACATTTTTCATACTATATTATTAAATTATAATTTCTAAATTATCATAAGCCACGAATACATTTTTTGGCAACTTTTGTTGAATTTCACTATGAAAACCAAACAAATGGCTGATGTGCGTTAAATACGTTTTTTTTGGTTGCACCAAAGATATGAAATGTAATACTTCTTCTAAATTAAAATGGGTTGCGTGTGGTTCTTCTCGCAAACAATTAATTACCAATACCTTACAGTTTTTAATTTTCTCTAATTCGGCAACTTCCATTGTTTTTACATCGGTTAAATAAACAAAATCTTGTAGTTTATAACCAAAAACTTGCAAACTTCCGTGCCAAGCATTAATAGGTTCAATTGTAATTTCGTTTAATTGAAAAGACGTATTTTCTTTAACTTCAAGAGGCAATACAGATGGAGCTCCAGGATATTTATCATCGGTTTGAAAAATGTAATCAAATCGCTTTCCTAAGTTCTTTAAAACTCGTTCGTGCGCATAAACAGGAATATTTCCTTGTTTAAAATAAAAAGGACGGATATCATCTAGTCCAGCAGTATGATCAGCATGCTCATGGGTAAACAACAAAGCATCAATATGTTGGCAATTTGAAACCAACATTTGTTGTCTGAAATCAGGACCACAATCGATTACTATTGAAGTGGTATCAATTTGAATCCAAACAGAAACCCTTAGCCGTTTATCGCGAGGATCTGAACTCAAACAAACCGAATGTTGACTTCCTATAACTGGAATGCCTTGCGAAGTACCTGTTCCTAAAAAATAAACTTTCAATTCTTTTTTTACAAAAATAAGAATATTTACCTGATTTTTTGATAAAATAACTAACTTTGCATATATTCTATTTTCAATATTAAATGTTAGGCCAAAAGCCCAAATTAAACTAATATGGTTACTGATATTAAAGTTCGTGGTGATAAAGCAATAGAACAAATTCCATCTACTAAAGACAAAGCTTTAAGAATTAATCTTAATGAAAGCATCTACGGTACATTTGCTGAAATTGGAGCTGGGCAAGAGACTGTTCGTAATTTTTTTAGAGCCGGAGCTTCTTCTGGAACTATTGCAAAAGCGATGTCTGCCTACGATAAAGATTTTAGTGATGCAATTTACGGCGAAGAAGTAGACGGAAGATATGTAACTGAAAGTCGTCTTAAAACGATGTTATCTCACGAAATTAATTTAGTGGAGCAACGTTTAAAAAGAGAAAAACATCCTAACAAACTCTTTTTTAGTTATGCTAATACGGTTGCAACTATTGATTTTGCCAAGCAATTTAAAGGGCACGGATGGGTAGGAATTGTTTATCAAGTAGAACCTGATGAATCATATAATGAAATTACCCTACACATTCGATTCAAAGAGAATGATGCAAAATTACAACAAGAAACACTAGGTATCTTAGGCGTAAACTTAATTTATGGTGCTTTTTATAAATACAACGATCCTAAAAAACTATTGCGGTATTTATACGACCATTTAGATAAAGATCAAATCGAAATAGATACTATTAACTTTTCAGGTCCTCGTTTTGCCAATGTTGATAACCGATTGATGAGTTTACAATTGGTAAAAAATGGAATGACCGATGCCGTTATGTTTGGTCCGGATGGAAAAAACATTCTACCAGCTGCTGTTTTATACAAAAAAAATATCCTGGCACTTCGTGGAAGCTTTAGACCCGTTACCAAAGTAAATATGGACATGTATGAAGAATCATACAACATGTTTATTCAAGAAAATAAAGTAGATAAAGAAAATACATTTGTAGTTTTTGAAATAACACTTTCTAATCTAAAAGCAGAAGGTGAAATTGACGAACGCGATTTCCTAGATCGAGCAGAATTACTTTGTAAACTAGGACAAACGGTAATGATTTCTAATTTCCAAGAATACTTTAAAGTAGTAGAATATTTTTCAAACTACTCAAAAGCTCGAATGGGACTAGCAATGGGCGTAAATAACTTAATCGAAATCTTTGATGAAAAATACTACCGTCACTTATCTGGTGGTATTCTAGAAGCCTTTGGAAAATTATTTTATAGAGATTTAAAGGTATATTTATATCCTATGAAAGACAAAGAAGGTAATATCATTACTTCTGAAAATTTGAAAGTACATCCACGAATGAAAGAATTATACAAATTTTTTAAATTCAACGGTAAGGTAATCGATATTAAAGATTATCATGAAAAAAATCTAGAAATATTTTCGAGAAAAGTGTTGAAAATGATTTGTAGTGGTGAATCCGGCTGGGAAGATTTATTACCAGAAGGCACCGCAGCAATTATCAAAAAAGAAAAATTATTTTCATATGCTTGCGAAATTGATTTAAAAGCACCTGAAACCACACATTAATAATTAAACCACGTGCAAACGTGGTTTTTTAATAATTAATAAACCAATGAACATTCGACTTATTGCTATTGGTAAAACCGATAATAAAGACTTACAATCGTTGATTAATGAGTATACAAAGCGTTTGTCTTTTTATGTGAAATTTGAATTGGAAATTATTCCAGATATTAAAAATGTTAAGAATTTATCGGAAGCCCAACAAAAAGAGAAGGAAGGCGAACTTATTCTGGCGAAAATTGGCCCAACCGATCAATTAATTTTATTAGATGAAAATGGCAAAACGTTCAGCAGTGTTGGATTTTCAGACTATTTACAAAAGAAAATGAATGCGGGTATTAAAACCTTAGTTTTTGTCATTGGCGGACCTTATGGTTTTAGCGAAACCGTATATCAAAAAGCACAAGGGAAAGTATCGTTATCTGAAATGACATTTTCTCATCAAATGGTGCGATTGTTTGTGATTGAGCAAATTTACAGAGGGTTTACTATTCTTCAAAACGAACCTTATCACCATCAGTAAAAATCAATTTTAAAAAAAACACTAATAATGTGATTTCTTTCATTGCAATTGACTAACTAATTTGACGCATTCTACAGCCTCTTTTACATCGTGAACTCGCAATATTTTTGCTCCTTTTTGCAAAGCGATGGTGTTGATTACCGTTGTTCCATTCAAAGCTTCTTGTGGTGAAGTTTCTAACACTTTGTATATCATCGACTTTCTAGAGGCTCCAACTAATAACGGCAATTCTAATATTGAAAACAGTTCTAATTTTTGCAACACTTCATAATTTTGTTCTACTGTTTTTGCAAATCCAAAACCTGGATCAATAATTACATCTGAAATACCAAAACTTCTTGCTTTTTGAATGCGTTCCGAAAAATAAAAAAGCATTTCTTTCACTACATCATCATATTGAGTTAGACTTTGCATAGTTTGCGGAGTACCGCGCATGTGCATCATGATATACGGTACTTTTAGTTCGGCAACAGTAGGTAACATAGCGTCATCGAGTAATCCAGCCGAAATATCGTTTACCATAGCCACACCTTGATCAACTGCAAATTTAGCAACTGAAGCCCTAAACGTATCCACAGATAAAACAACACTAGGAAACGTATTGACAAGCTCTTTGATGACTACTTTTAATCGATTGATTTCATCTTGTTCAGAAACAAATTCGGCACTTGGTTTGCTCGAATACGCTCCAATATCAATAATATCGGCTCCTTCTGAGATCATTTTCTCTACCTGCCGAATGATGGAATTAATTTCGTTATGCTTACCTCCATCATAAAATGAGTTGGGCGTTACATTCACAATCCCCATTACTTTTGGAATTGTTAAATCGATAAGTCTACTATTACAATTGATTGTCATTTTATTTGTATTTCTTTTGACTTTTCACTTTTCAATTTTGACTTAATTCATTACTTTTGAAAAAAATTCATACAAATATACAGGAAATAATGTCGAATACTTCTCAACAATATGATAAAGTTATAGCGGTTTGTCGCGAACTGTTTAGTAAAAAAATGAAAGATTATGGAAGTGCATGGCGCATTTTACGTTTGCCTTCGTTAACCGACCAAATTTTTATTAAAGCCCAACGCATTAGAAGTCTTCAAAAAAATGAGGTACGAAAAGTTGCCGAAGACGAAACTTCTGAATTCATTGGAATTATCAATTACTGTATTATGGCGTTGATACAAATTGAAAAAGGAGTTGTAGATCAACCTGATTTAGAATTTCCTGAAACTATAGCGCTTTATGACGAAAAAGTAGCACTAACTAAAGCCTTGATGCAAGATAAAAATCACGATTATGGCGAAGCTTGGCGCGAAATGCGTGTTAACAGTTTGACCGATTTAATTTTGCAAAAATTACTACGCGTAAAACAAATTGAAGACAATAAAGGAAAAACGTTGGTTTCTGAAGGTATTGATGCTAATTACCAAGACATGATAAATTATTCGGTATTTGCATTGATATTAATGGATAACAAATAACAAGTTGTTAACAGATTAACGATACAAGAAGTTGTATTTTTAACAAAAACAAAAACGTATGAAGAAAGAAAACTTAAGTTGGCTGCTACGCCTAATTATTTCCGCCTTATTTATTGTTTCTGCTGTGGCAAAACTATATCCTTCACCCTATTTTGCGATCTCTACTTTTGAAGTAAAACAATTATATACATTAGGCTTTTCCGAGGCTGTGGCGCCATACTTTTCAAGAATTTTAATTGGAATTGAATTTGCTTTAGGCATCGCAATTTTATCAAAAGATTACTTGAAAAAAATCACGATTCCAGCTACTATTTTGTTATTATCCGTTTTTGTAATTCACTTAAGTTACACCACTTTTGCTAGTGGAAATGCCGGAAATTGTGGTTGTTTTGGCGAATTAATTCCCATGACTCCTGTAGAGGCTATCATTAAGAACATTATTGCAATCGGATTATTAATTTGGTTATTTAAATTACTTCCCGCTGATAAAAAATCAAATTTTTGGTTGTTAAGTTCGATTGTTTTAAGCTGTATTTTAGGATTATTTATGATAGCACCTATGAAAGTAAGCGCCAGTCCTGTTATCCAAATCCCAACTGAAACCACAAACCCAGGAATTAGCACCGATACCACTTTAAACACTGTGCTATCAACGGTAGAAAAAGCGATTGATTCTTCGAACATTGTTAAGGAAAAAATTACAGTTGACGAACCTACTGCAAAAAAATCAGGATTTGCCAATTATTTTCCAACGATAGATCAAGACAAAAAGATTCTATGCTTCTTTGCTCCGGGTTGCGATCATTGCCAAGAAACAGCAAAGCAACTTACTGAAATGAAACGAAAAGATAAAAATTTTCCAGCTGTTTCCATTATTTTTATGGATGAAGAAGCCGATAAAATTCCCGATTTTTTCACAGCAGCTGGTGCAAAATATCCTTATCAAAAGGTTGATGTTATCAGTTTTTGGAATCTCATAGGAAACACTAGAGACACTCCTGGTGTAAAATATCTTTGGAACGGAAATGAAATTTTGTTTTACGATGGCATCAATGCAAACAAATTCAACGGAACAGAATTAAAGAAATCATTAAAAAAACCATATTCAGCGTTAAAAAAATAAATTATGAAAAAAATTATAGTTTTAGCTACAATGCTAATCAGCACCTTAGGATGTGCTCAAAAAGAAGAAACTAGTTTTAAAAAAGAAGGTTTAGAAAACGTAATGGTTACTACCGAAAATAAACCAATTACTTTTGTAGAAATTCTAAAAAAATACGAAGGGAAAACCATTGTAATCGATGTTTGGGCTTCTTGGTGTTCAGACTGTGTGAAAGGAATGCCAAAAGTAAAAGAATTACAAGAAAAAAATCCAGAGGTTACTTTCTTGTTTATCTCTATGGATAAATCCTATGAATCTTGGTTAAAAGGTATTGAAAAATATGAAGTTAGAGGAGAGCATTATTTAACTGCCGACGGAATGAAAGGAGTTTTTGGAAAGTCAATTGATCTGGATTGGATTCCTAGATACATGGTGGTGGATAAAAAAGGTAAAATAGCATTATATAAAGTTATTGAAGCTGATGATGAAAAATTAATTAAAACTTTAGAATCGTTAAAATAATGAGAAAAAACATCGTTGCCGGAAACTGGAAAATGCACAAAACACAAAAAGAAACCGTTGCATTATTAGAAGAAATTATCGCTAAGAAATCAAATAGTATCACTGAAATTATAGTAGCTCCCACTTTTGTCAACCTATCAAAAGCTGTTGAAATCACTAAGGAAAAAGGAATAACGGTAGCTGCACAAAATATGCATCAAACAGAAGGTGGCGCATTTACTGGCGAAATTGCCGCTTCAATGTTAACCGATATCGGAGTAAACACTGTTATCTTAGGTCACAGCGAAAGACGTGCTTATTTCCATGAAACCGATGCTTTATTAGCAAATAAAGTCGATACGGCTTTAAAACACGAAATGCGTGTAATTTTCTGTTTTGGTGAAGAATTAAAAGACCGCCAACAAAACAATCATTTTAACTTGGTTGAAAATCAATTGCGAGATGTATTGTTTCACATAGAAAAGAAAGATTGGGCAAATATCGTATTGGCTTACGAACCTGTTTGGGCAATCGGAACGGGTGAAACTGCTTCTCCAGAACAAGCGCAAGAAATGCATAAATTCATACGTACGCTAGTAGAAAAAGTTTACGGATTTGACATTGCCGATAACTTAACCATTTTATACGGCGGAAGTGTAAAACCAGATAACGCTAAAGAAATCTTCTCTAAACCTGATGTTGATGGTGGCTTAATTGGTGGTGCCGCTTTAAAAGCAGATGACTTTTTAGCAATTGTGAACGGGTTTTAATTTTGATGTTCGGATTTAAGATTTTCGGATTTTAGAACACGGATGAAACAGATTTAACGGATTTACACAGATTTTTTTCAAAATAATACCATAAAAAAACTCCGATTTTCATCGGAGTTTAGTTTTTTATTGATTCATCGAAATTAAAAATTCTTCGTTGTTTCGGGTTTTCTTAAATCGGTCGTGAATAAAATCCATCGCTTCTACTGGATTCATATCGGCAAGATATTTACGCATAATCCACATTCTATGAATGGTATTTTCGTCTAATAATAAGTCATCACGACGCGTACTTGAAGATACCAAGTCGATTGCAGGGAAAATACGTTTGTTAGAAATTCTTCTATCCAACTGTAATTCCATGTTACCCGTTCCTTTGAATTCTTCAAAGATTACTTCATCCATTTTAGAACCTGTTTCGGTTAATGCTGTAGCAATGATACTCAATGAACCACCGTTTTCTACATTACGAGCTGCTCCAAAGAAACGTTTTGGTTTTTGCAATGCATTAGCATCAACACCACCACTTAATATTTTACCAGAGGCAGGTTGTACTGTATTATAAGCTCTTGCTAAACGTGTAATTGAATCTAATAAAATAACTACATCATGACCACATTCTACTAAACGTTTTGCTTTTTCTAAAACAATATTCGCAATTTTAACGTGCTCTTGAGGCTCTCTATCAAAAGTAGAAGCAATAACTTCTCCTCTTACACTACGTTGCATATCGGTAACTTCTTCTGGGCGTTCATCTATCAATAATACAATTAAGTACACTTCCGGATGATTCGCTGCAATGGCATTAGCAACATCTTTCAACAACATGGTTTTACCCGTTTTTGGTTGGGCAACAATCATTCCACGTTGTCCTTTTCCAATAGGCGAAAACAAATCGATAATACGCGTCGAAATAGTACTATCTCTTTCAGCTAAGTTGAATTTTTCGGTTGGAAAAACTGGTGTTAAATGTTCAAATGAAATTCGATCTCTAACCACTTGTGGATCGTGACCGTTTATTTTCAATACTTTTACTAATGGAAAATATTTTTCGCCTTCCTTTGGAGGACGCACCACTCCTTTTACAGTATCTCCAGTTTTTAATCCGAATAAACGAATTTGAGACGTTGATAGGTAAATATCATCTGGTGAAGCTAAATAATTATAATCAGACGAACGTAAAAAACCATACCCATCAGGCATCATTTCTAATACCCCTTCACTCTCGATGATACCATCGAACTCATAATCAGGTTCTCTAAAATTTTGCTTTTTATTTTGATGTGGATTTTTATTTCCATTGACACCATTTCCTCCTTCAACCACATTATTCTTCTTATAATCAGGATGGTTAGGATTGTTTTGATTGGCCTTGTAATTTGGATTTTTAGCTGTATTTATTTCGTTTGAATTGGTTTCCGAAAATACTTCAATTGCTGTTGATTCAACGATCGCATCCGCAGTAGTTGAATTAAGTAAAGGTTTTTTACTTTTAAAATCTTTTCTTGGCAACTTATTAATTGGTTTTGGAGCAAATTCTCTTGCTACAGATACATTATTCTCTTGGGCTACCTCAACTGTTTCTGTTTTTGGTTCAACAGGTAACTCTTTTAAGGGTTGAGAAAACAAGTCTTTTTTAATTTGCGGCGACTTAGCAGTTTCTCTTTTAGGAGCAATTCGTGCTCTTTTTTCTTTAAGTTGTTCCGTTTCTGGAATTTCAGCTTTAATAACTTCAGGCTTTGCTGCTTGTAAATCTAAAATTTGATAGACTAAATCGTCTTTTTTTAAAGATCGGTATTTATTGATCTTTGCTACTTTTGCAATTTCTTGCAAATCAGAGAGTTTCATCTCTTTTAATACTTCAATATCGAACATGGATATATTTTGAATAAAATGTTTGGTTGATTAAAAACAAAAAATGATAAGATTTTTTTTGCTGTGTAAGATGTCGCAGAATGAAGTACTTACGAATAATACGTTGCAATAGTACGAATAAATTTGGAAATAACAATAGTTTAAATAAAAAAGAAATACTATTTTTGTTTCACTAAAAAAGAAAATAATGATTCAACGTATTCAAACACTTTATATGACGCTTAGTGCTATTGCAACTGGAGCGTTGCCTTTTGTTTTTGAATTGTGGACGTTAAAAACTGATAATCAGATAACTGCAGTTTTTATTACTTCTTCAGCGTTGTATTTATCGTTATTTGGTTTGGTTACTTTACTTGCTATTATTAGTATTTTTAGTTTTAAAAAGAGACAAAATCAATTTGTATTGAACAGATTGACCATGATATTTAACTTTATTTTACTAGGATTTTTTGTGTATCGCTCGCTAAACTTATCCGGAGAAACCATGGTTTCAGAGAAGGGTATTGGGATGTTTCTTCCTGCAATTTCTATCGTTTTATTAGTCTTGGCAAACAAGGCAATAAAAAAGGACGAAGATCTCGTAAAATCTGTGGATCGATTACGATAAACCTATCATCTTAGTTTATTAGTGCGAAGAAAAAATCCGAAGCGAAAGTTTCGGATTTTTTTGTTTATTTAAACTGAACACTGACCACTACTTTTTACCAAGTTCAATCACCTCTAAACTCTGAATTTTGTCGCCATCAATTTCAAAACGCAACATGGTGCGCACTTGATGAAACCCATATTTGCCACAAGCCCCTGGATTCATATGCAATAAATTCAACTTCTTATCAAATTGTACTTTTAAAATATGCGAATGTCCGCAAATGAATAACTTGGGTGGGTTTTTAGTAATTTCTTCTCGTATTGCCGGACTATATTTATCGGGATAACCGCCAATATGAGTAATCCAAACCTCTACTCCTTCACACCAAAAACGATTGTTTAACGGAAATTCCATTCGGGCTTTATCATCATCAATATTACCATAAACAGCGCGCAGAGGCTTTACTTTCTTAATCGCATCCGTAACTGCTAAATCACCAATATCTCCCGCATGCCAAACTTCATCGGCTTGGTTGGCATATTTTAAAATAACATCGTCAATGTGACTGTGCGTGTCAGATAGCAGTAGGATTTTTTTCATTATAAAAGTTGCAAAGTAATAAGTGCCTAAGATGCAAAGTTGATAAAAAATATAATAGGCTATGTAGCTTTTTCTTTTTAATTAAGAAAACTTTGAATTACAATACGTCATTTTCTTTGTAACTTTGCGACTTTAAAACTTTAGACCACATTTTGAGATATTTCATTTCATTTGCTTACAACGGAAAAAACTTCCACGGATTTCAGAGTCAGCCTGATGCAGCATCAGTCCAAGAAACTCTGGAACAGGCACTTTCTACCCTATTTCGAGAGAAAATTGCTATTGTAGGCGCCGGAAGAACCGATACAGGCGTGCATGCTAAACAAATGTATGCTCATTTTGATACCGAATTAGAATTAGAATCCGATTATTGGTCACACAAATTGAATTCGTTTTTACCGCCATCGATTGTAATTTACAGAATTTTTCCAGTTCATCCAGATGCTCATGCGCGTTTTGATGCCACTTCCAGAACATACGAATATTACATTCACACGTTTAAAGATGCTTTTATTGCTGAGGGTAGTTGGTACCATTCCCTTCCTTTAGATGTTGAAAAAATGAACGAATCTTGTAAAATTTTGTTCGAATACATCGATTTTGAATGTTTTTCAAAAGTACATACCGATGTGAATACATTCAATTGTAAAATTTCGGAAGCACATTGGAAACAATCAGGAAATCAACTTATCTTTACCATCATAGCTGATCGCTTTTTGCGTAATATGGTGCGAGCCATTGTAGGAACCATGGTAAATATTGGTTTAGGAAAAATTGAAGTGGCCGATTTGAGCACCATTATTGAAAGTAAAGACCGAAATAAAGCTGGATTTTCAGTTCCGGCACACGGGTTATATTTAGTTAATGTAGCTTATCCTTATATAGAGGAGAGAAAATAGATCGTAGAAAATAGAAAAATGAAGCTCATCAAATCCAATTCACTTAAAAAAGTATTACTCTACGCAAAGCCTTACCAAAAAAGGTTCAATTGGGTAATTGTTTGGGCAATATTACTATCGATTTTCGCTGCTGCCAGACCTTATTTATTAAAACAAACCGTTGACGAATATATTAAACCCGAAGACAAACACGGATTATTGGTTTATGTTGTCATTATGGCTGTAGTATTATTACTCGAAGTTTTAGCACAATTTTATTTTACATATTGGGCCAACTGGTTAGGGCAAGATATTATTAGAGATTTACGCGACAAACTTTTTAAACACATTACTTCGTTTAAAATGAAGTATTTTGATATGGAACCGGTAGGGAAATTAGTAACCCGTTCGGTATCTGATATTGAATCTATTGCTAGTATTTTCAGTCAAGGGTTGTTCATGATTGTGAGTGACGTGTTGAAAATGATCGTAATTTTAGCCATTATGTTTTTCATGAACTGGAAATTATCGCTTATTGTTTTAGCTGCTATGCCTGTTTTAATTTTTGCCACCGATATTTTCCAAAAGAAAATGAAAGTTGCCTTTAATGACGTTCGAAATGAAGTAGCTAATCTAAACACCTTTGTTCAAGAACGTTTAACTGGAATGAAAATCGTACAATTATTCAATCGTGAAAACATTGAATTGGAAAAGTTTAAAGAAATCAATCAAAAACACAATGTCGCTTGGTTGAAAAACATTTTGTACAACTCCATCTTCTTCCCTATTGCCGATATTGTTTCGTCTTTAACCCTTGGTGCTATTGTATATTCAGCAGGAATATCAATAATTAGTGGCGCAAATCATAGCAGCATTGGCGATTTATTTGCTTACACAATGTTAATTAACATGCTGTTCAATCCATTACGTCAAATTGCTGATAAATTCAACGTGATGCAAATGGGGATTGTAGCCGCAGATCGAGTTTTTGAAATTTTAGATACCGAAGAAAATGTGCAAGATAAGGGTACCGTTGTAGCCTCTCATTTTAATGGAACTATCGAATTAAAAGACGTGCGTTTTAGTTATATCAAAAATGAAGAAGTTTTAAAAGGAATCAATCTTAAAGTGAACCCTGGTGAAACTATTGCTATTGTGGGAAGTACGGGTGCTGGAAAATCAACCATAATTAATTTATTGAATCGTTTTTACGAAATAAATTCGGGCACAATTACCATTGATAACCAAAACATCAACGACTATACCTTAGAAAGTCTTCGCAAGCAAATTGCTATTGTATTGCAAGATGTGTTTTTGTTTTCCGATAGTATTTATAACAATATTACACTTCATAATGAAAGCATCAGTAGAGAGGAAGTAATTATTGCCGCTAAGAAAATAGGGGTTCACGATTTTATTATGAGTTTACCCGAAGGCTATGATTATAATGTGAAAGAACGTGGCGTCATGCTATCTTCTGGCCAACGTCAATTGATTGCTTTTTTGAGAGCTTATGTAAGTAATCCAAGTATCTTAATTTTAGATGAAGCTACATCGTCAATCGATACGCATTCGGAAGAATTAATACAAAAAGCAACCGAAACCATTACCAAAGATAGAACTTCGATTGTGATTGCACACCGCTTAGCAACCATTGTTAATGCTAGTAAAATTATTGTCATGGACAAAGGTCAAATTGTGGAACAAGGCACGCATCAAGAATTATTAGCCCATTCGGATGGCTTTTATAGAAAACTTTATGATTCTCAATTTGCGGTTGAAGTGGAATAGTTTCAGGTTTTAGAACGCTGATAACTCGGATTGAACGGATTATCGCAGATTTTGTGTTCCTCGTGCTTTCATTGTGCCCTTTGTGGTAACGATTTACAGATTCCTTTGTTTTTCTTTGCGTAAAACTTTGCGAACTTTGCGTTTAAACTTTTTTACTGTAGCTAATGACCTCAACATTTGAACGCGGATAACTCGGATTGAAAGGATTATCACAGATTTTCTTGGCTTTTCTTTGCGTAAAACTTTGAGAACTTTGCGTTTAAACTTTTTTACTGTAGCTAATGAAATCAACATTAGAACGCGGATAACTCGGATTGAACGGATTATCACAGATTTTGTGTTCCTCGTGCTTTCCTTGTGCCCTTTGTGGTTAAGATTTACAGATTCCCTTTGCTTTTCTTAGCGTAAAACTTTGCGAACTTTGCGTTACAACATAAAAAATAATTCCTTAAATTCGCAACTTATAAATAAAACTGAAAAATTTTATACTAATGAAATACGATATCATTGTTTTAGGAAGTGGTCCTGGTGGTTATGTAACTGCTATTAGAGCATCGCAATTAGGCTTCAAAGTAGCTGTAATTGAAAAAGAAAAATTGGGTGGCATTTGTTTGAATTGGGGTTGTATACCAACGAAAGCTTTATTAAAATCGGCTCAAGTTTTTGATTACCTAAAACATGCTTCAGACTATGGATTAACCGTTAAAGACTTTGATAAAGATTTCAACGCGGTAGTAAAACGTTCTCGTGATGTAGCTGACGGAATGAGTAAAGGCGTTCAATTCTTAATGAAGAAAAATAAAATTGATATTATTGATGGTTTTGGGAAAATAAAACCAGGTAAAAAAATAGACGTTACAACTACCGGTGGTAAAGTAACTGAATATTCAGCAGATCATATTATCATTGCAACAGGAGCGCGTTCTCGCGAATTGCCTAACTTGCCTCAAGATGGTAAAAAAGTAATTGGTTACCGCCTAGCAATGACCTTAACAGAACAACCAAAGAAAATGATTGTGGTAGGTTCGGGAGCTATTGGAGTAGAATTTGCTCATTTTTATAATGCTATGGGAACTGAAGTTACAATAGTAGAATTCATGCCGAATATTGTGCCAGTTGAAGATGAAGACATCTCAAAACAAATGGAACGCTCTATGAAAAAAGCGGGTGTTACCATTATGACCAATGCCTCTGTAGAAAGAATTGATACTTCTGGAAAAGGTGTTAAAGCCTTCGTTAAAACCGCAAAAGGGGAAGAAGTTTTAGAAGCCGATATCTTATTATCAGCTGTGGGAATTAAAACCAACATTGAAAACATTGGATTAGAAGAAACGGGTATTGCAACCGATAGAGATAAAATTTTAGTAAACCCCTATTACCAAACAAATGTTCCAGGTTACTACGCTATTGGGGATGTAACACCAGGACAAGCGTTAGCCCACGTAGCTTCGGCAGAAGGTATTTTATGTGTTGAAAAAATTGCAGGATTACATGTTGAGGCCTTAGACTATGGAAACATTCCAGGTTGTACTTATGCTACGCCAGAAATTGCTTCTGTGGGTATGACTGAAAAACAAGCAAAAGAAAAAGGATACGAATTAAAAATTGGTAAATTTCCGTTCTCCGCTTCTGGAAAAGCAACTGCTGCAGGAACTACTGACGGATTTGTAAAAGTAATTTTTGATGCAAAATATGGAGAATGGTTGGGCTGCCACATGATTGGTGCTGGCGTTACCGATATGATTGCAGAAGCAGTTATAGCACGTAAATTAGAAACTACAGGACACGAAATCTTAAAAGCAGTGCATCCGCACCCAACGATGAGTGAAGCGGTTATTGAAGCCGTTGCTGATGCTTATGGTGAAGTAATTCACTTATAGTCTTTAGAATAAAGAAAAAAGATTTTAGAAAATAGATTACATCCGATTTGTGAAAGCAAGGTCGGATTTTTTACACTTTCTCTTTTACTAACTTCAAAACCAATTCAAACTGTTCGGTTTTGCTCATTGCTGAATTGTCAATTTCAATAGCATCTGCTGCTTTTACCAATGGCGAATCGTCTCTATGGGTATCAATATAATCTCGTTCTTCTACGTTGTGTAATACTTCTTCAAAAGTAACGTGCTGTCCCTTCTCCATCAACTCGTCAAAACGGCGTTGGGCTCTAGTTTTTGAACTGGCGTTCATGAATAATTTGAGTTCGGCCTCAGGAAAAACTACAGTTCCAATATCTCTTCCGTCCATTACAATAGCTTTGTCTTTGCCCATAGCTTGCTGTTGTTCTACTAATTTGGCGCGCACTTCAGATACTTCGGCTACTTTGCTCACCATTCTAGAAACTTCAATGGTCCTAATTTGCGTTTCAATGTTTTCGTTATTCAAATACATTTCAGCAAAACCTAAAGTAGGATTAAATTGAAAGCGTAAATTGATATTTGGTAATTCAGCTATTAAACCCGATTTATCTAAATGCATTTCAGAAACCAAATGATGTTGCATAGCAAAATAGGCCACTGCCCGATACATGGCTCCTGTATCTACATATACGTAACCTAATGCTGCAGCTAATTGCTTTGCTAAAGTACTTTTTCCGGTTGACGAAAAACCGTCGATTGCTATGGTAATTTTTTTCATATTCTTTTGCCACAAAGACGCTAAGGCGCTAAGTTTTATATTATTAATTTACAACTTTTTAAACATATAAGTGATATAAGTTTTTTTAAGTAATACTTTGTATATAATAAAGTTCATTTAAGTATTCACTCCTAACTCCTTACTAATCACTCCAAACTCACTACTCTAATTCAAATCAATCATCAAACCAAATAAACTAGAATTGGCTGCCACGGTATATCGGGAATAGGAATAATCTAATTTTATTTTCCCGAATCGAATTCCGAAACCTAACGAAATACCGGAAAAATGACGTTGTTCTAAAATACTCAATTCTGCACTTCTTCTGAAATTATAACCTAACCGAATGTTGAATCCTTTCTCTGGAAATAATTCGGCACCCAAAATCACATGCCGAAGGGCATTATTAAAAAACGAAACTTTCTCTTCATTAACTGTTCCGTCTAATCCTGTTTCTGCTCTATTTGGGTTGGAAAATGCAATATTCCATTGCTGTAAATTCTCAATCGTTAGGTGCCATCGAATCGGAACATTTTCTAACAATTGTGAAATTCCCGCATCGATTGAAAGGGGAAGTTTTTCACGGGTTTCGGCATACGGCGTAATTTGTGCACCAATATTACGAATGGCCAGCCCATAATTGATATCGTTTTTAGTATCAACATACAAAAGCCCTAAATCTACTGCAGCGCCCCAAGAGTTATAACTTTCTAAGGTAGAGGATATTAATTTAGCATTAGCTCCCACATACATTTCTGTCCATGGAATATTATAAGCATAACCCATCGATAAAGCCGCTTCACTTCCAGTAAAATCATTGGTAAGGTTACCCAATTCATCTCTTCCTTCAAAAGTACCATAATTGATATAACTGATGCCGGCGTGAAATGTTTGCACATGCTGATCATAGGTATAAGCATAAGCGGCAGTTCCATACGTTACTTCACCAAAATAATTGCCATAATTTGCCGATAAACGATTGCTCATTTTTTCATTAATCGTTGCCGGATTATAAAAAGCCTGATTGACATCATAATCGACTACAGTAACTGTTTTTCCACCTAAAGCTGCTTGACGCGGTGATTGTGCTAAATTTAAAAACTGATATACATACTTACCCCCTATTTGACTGTATGAAAGAGCCGAAAGGAAGCAGAAAAAAAATAATATCGTTTTTTGTTGCATTTTGCCGTGTTAACTTAATGATAACGCAAGTGCGAAGATAAAATTATATTGATTAGGAAACAAAAAAAGAACCCTCAATACATAAATATCAAGAGTTCCTATTTATAAGTAAGACGACTTACTTTTTTGAAGTAACCTCTTTTGCGTTTTTTACTTTTTGAGAAGTGATGGCAATGTCTAAAACTTCGCTCATTTTATCAACGTAATGAAAAGTTAACCCCTCAATATAATCGGGTTTAATTTCTTCGATATCGCGTTTATTTTCTTTACACAAGATGATTTCTTTTATATTGGCACGTTTTGCGGCTAATATTTTTTCTTTAATTCCGCCTACTGGTAATACTTTTCCACGAAGCGTAATTTCGCCCGTCATGGCAATGCTTTTCTTAATTCGTTTTTGCGTAAAAGAAGATACCATAGAGGTTAACATAGCAATACCCGCACTTGGTCCGTCTTTTGGGGTAGCTCCTTCTGGGACGTGAATATGGATATTGTACTGATTTAACACTTCTGGATCGATGCCTAATTGTTCTGCGTTAGAACGAATGTATTCTAAAGCAATCGTCACCGATTCTTTCATAACCGTACCTAAATTTCCAGTCATGGTCATAGTGCCTTTTCCTTTGGAAATCAATGATTCTATGAATAAAATATCACCACCAACCGATGTCCAAGCTAAACCAGTAACCACACCTGCTACTTCATTATTTTCATATTTATCACGCTCCATACGAGGCGATTTCAATACGGCTAACAAATCTTCATCCGATACTTTTAGGTTATAAGTTTCGTCCATAGCAATCGATTTTGCTGCATGGCGCACAACTTGAGCAATTTTTTTCTCTAAACCACGAACACCTGATTCTCTGGTATAGCCAACTACAATTTTTTCTAATTGTTTTTTGCCAATTTGCAAATCTTTTGCCGATAAACCATGTTCTTTTAACTGTTTAGGCAATAAGTGATTTTTAGCTATTTCTATTTTCTCTTCGATAGTATAACCCGTCATTTCGATGATTTCCATACGATCGCGTAAGGCAGGCTGAATAGTTGACAAGCTATTAGATGTAGCGATGAACATTACTTTAGATAAATCATACCCCAATTCTAAGAAATTGTCATGAAATTCATTATTCTGTTCTGGGTCTAGCACTTCTAACAAGGCCGAAGAAGGATCGCCATTGTGACTCAACGATAATTTATCAATTTCATCTAACACAAACACAGGGTTTGACGTTTTTGCTTTCTTAATGTTTTGCAAAATACGCCCTGGCATGGCTCCTATATAGGTTTTACGGTGACCTCGAATTTCCGCTTCATCACGCAATCCACCCAATGACATACGAATATATTCTCTACCCAAAGCCTCGGCAACCGATTTTCCAATGGAAGTTTTTCCCACACCTGGAGGTCCGTATAAACAAAGAATAGGCGATTTCATATCGTTTCGCAATTTTAAAACCGCTAAATGTTCGATGATGCGTTTCTTAACATCTTCTAAGCCATAATGATCTCTATCGAGAATCTTCTGCGCACGTTTTAAATCGAAATTATCTTTGGTGAATTCATTCCAAGGTAATTCTAAAAATAGCTCGATATAGTTACGCTGAATACCAAAGTCAGGTGAGTTTGGATTCGTACGCTGCAATTTAGACAATTCCTTTTCGAAATGTTTTGCTGTTTTATCATCCCATTTTTTCTTTAGACCTTTGGCACGCATTTCTTCAATTTCAGCTTCATAAGAAACACCACCCAATTCTTCCTGAATGGTTTTCATTTGTTGCTGCAAGAAATATTCACGTTGTTGTTGGTCTAAATCAAATCGAACTTTAGATTGAATATCATTTCGAACTTCTAATTTTTGAAGTTCAATATTCATGAATCTAAGCGTTTCTAATGCTCTGTCTTTTAAGTTTTTAATCGACAACAATTGTTGTTTTTCTTCCACTGAAAGATTCATGTTTGAAGACACAAAGTTGATTAAAAACGGATTGCTTTCAATATTTTTAATCGCAAAAGTTGCTTCGGTAGGAATACTTGGACTTTCCTTAATAATTTGAATAGCTAACTCTTTTATCGATTCAATAATCGCTTTGAATTCAACATTTTTAGCATCAGGACGTTCCTCAGCCACTTCTTTGATGGTTGCTTTAAAATAAGGTTCCTCTTGCGTAAATGATTCAATTTCAAATCGCTTTTTACCTTGCAGAATTACTGTAGTATTACCATCTGGCATTTTTAACACGCGCATAATGCGTGCAACTGTTCCAATATGATGGATGTCATTTGGAGTAGGTTCTTCTACGTTTTCATCCTTTTGTGCTACTACTCCAATGATTTTACCTTTAGCATTGGCATCGTTGATTAATTTGATGGATTTATCTCTTCCGGCCGTAATAGGAATTACTACACCAGGAAACAAAACTGTATTGCGCAAAGGAAGAATAGCAATGTCTTTTGGTAATTCCTCATTATTCATTTCCTCCTCGTCTTCGGGAGTCATTAAGGGAATCAATTCCGAATCGGGATCCATTTCTTGAAGTGACAAATTGTCAAGTGCTAGTATTTTATGATGTGGCATAAGTATAAATAGGGTCGTTTTGTCAGTAAATAAATTTAAAATTTTAAAACAAAAGCAGTTCTTTAAATTGTATTATATTGATTATCAATTTAATAAACAACAAAGAAACAACTAATCTTATTAATGTATTTCAAGATGCATGCCATAAAAAATCCCGAATATAATTCGGGATAATTAAAATATTATAAAATTAATTATTGGGCTCTTATAGCTTCAAAAGAACCTTCTGTAATTGTAATTGTTTGTAAACTTCCTACTTGTCTCATTGAACCAGAGAATGTACCCTTTACACGACCTGATAAATCTCCTGTAATTGCTGTATTATTAGATAATTCTGTAATATTCATAGTAATTGTATGTCCGTCAACCGTTCCATAGCTTGTAGTAGCAGACAATGTCAATACAGAACCATTATTCTCGCTACTTCCATTTAGGTTAAAATTCCCCGTATTAACTGTTGGAAGTATAAAAGAAAAAATCACATCATTGTTTGATAGCATTAATTGACCATTTGGATTTCCATCTGTTGCGTTTTGATCGTCCATCGCAAAATTACTCAAACCTGATGAAGCACCAAAAACACCACTCCATTCATGTAATACTCCATCAACTTTACAGCTCCATCGTAACACACCAGAAGAACCACCACTATTATCAGTAGGATCAATAGCTGGATCAATAGGTTCATTGCTGCATGAATTCAAAATAAATGATATAGCAATTAAAAATAAAAATGAGATGCGTTGTATTGGTTTCATAAATTAATAGATTAAGTCTTCAAATATAAAAACTAAATTTTATTTTTTGGTACTCTAAGGAGTAAAAGTAATCCTACAATAAAAAATAAAATTAAAAATAAAATAGCGTTTTGAATACGTCCTGTGATATTAGCAATATATCCATAGGTTAACATCCCTATAACGATGCCTATTTTTTCGGCAACGTCATAAAAACTAAAAAAAGAGGTAGTGTCTTTTGCATCTGTTGGAATCAACTTGGAATAAGTAGAGCGCGATAACGACTGAATCCCTCCCATTACTAATCCTACGAAAAAAGCGGCTATATAAAAGTCATTGGGCGTAATTACAAAATAGGCATACGTACAGATGCAAATCCATAAAAAATTTAACACAATCAATACCTTAATGTTTCCATATTTTGAAACCAATTTTGAAGTGATCCAGGCACCAAAGACGGCTACTAATTGAATGACTAAAATACTGACGATTAAGCCAATTGTTCGTTTACTATCACTTCCCCAATTTACTTCTTTTTCTCCAAAATAGGCGGCGATGATCATTATAGTTTGAACAGCCATACTGTAAACGAAAAAAGCACCTAAATATCGCCTAAGTGCTATGATATGCTTGATTTGTTGCCAAACTTTATTCAATTCTTTAAAGCCGTTAAAAATAATATCTACGTGTAATTTCTTGTTATTTCTATGATTTGGCAAGTAATAGTAAGTGTATTGACTAAAACCAATCCACCATATTCCTACTAAAACAAAAGAATAACGCATCATTTGAATGGCTTTACTTTCATCAACCAAAAGAACCATCGCTAAACAAATAAGCAGCAAAATGACGCTTCCTATATAGCCTAAACTAAACCCTTTTGCACTGATACGATCTTGTTCTTCTTTAGGAGCGATGTCTGGCAAATACGAATTATAAAACACCAAACTTCCCCAAAAACCTATTAATGCTAGTAAATAAATTAACAGACTTATGACTATATTTTCTAATGAAAAAAAGTACAAACTCATACAGGAAATTGAACCGAGGTAACAAAAAAACTGCAAGAAAAATTTCTTATTTCCTAAATAATCGGCTATACCAGAAAGTAGTGGTGAAATAATAGCAATTATTAAAAATCCAATGGCGGTTACATAAGGAATGATCGCTTCGCTATGAAAAGAGAATTGTCCCAATTGAATTTCTTCGATTCCTTTTTGTCTAAACAAGGCACCGTAATATATTGGAAAAATGGTTGAAGCAATTACTAAAGTATACACCGAATTTGCCCAATCGTAAAAAGCCCAAGCCTGCATTAATTTAGGAGATCCCTTTTCTAAATTTTTCATATATTAAAAAATCCCAACGTGTTAAGTTGGGATTCAAATATAGTATTTTATTTAGTTATTTAAAAGTGACCCCGAATTTTGCAGCTTCGGCTTTAGCCTGAGGTAATAAAGCTGTTAATTCTTTTATACGGGTTTCGTTACTTGGGTGTGTACTTAAAAACTCAGGTGGTGTTTTACCTTTCGAAAGTTCAGACATGCGTTCCCAAACTCTAACCGCATTAATAGGGTCATAACCCGCAATAGCCATTAATGTTAATCCAATCATATCAGCTTCACTCTCGTGACTTCTACTAAATGGCAATACTCCTAACACTTGCGAACCCGCACCATATGCTTGCATAGCTTCATTTTGGTATTTTGGCGTATATTTTTCAGCGGCTACAGCAGCGCCAACAGCGCCTATTTGTTGCAATAGTCCAGCACTCATTCGTTGTTGTCCGTGATTTGCTAGAGCATGTGCTACTTCGTGTCCCATTACAGCAGCAATACCAGCATCGTCTTTACAAACAGGTAAAATTCCGGTATAAAAAACAATTTTACCACCAGGCATACACCACGCATTAAGTTCTTTACTTTCTACCAACTTATATTCCCATTGATAGTCTTTTAAATAGTCTGGTTTGCCGTTTGCTGTTAAGTAACGCTCTGCAGCAGTTTTTATTTTCGAACCAATGGTTTCTATTCGTTTAGCATCTGTAGTTCCTTTAATAACTTTATTTTCTGATAAGAATTGATTGTATTGCTGAAAAGCAGAAGGAAAAATTTGACTATTTGGTACAAAAGCCATTGTGCTTTTTCCGGTAAACGGATTTTTAGCACACGAAATAATCAATACAAAAAGCAGCAAAAATTTTAGGTGATTTTTCATAAAGCAACTGTTTATTTAAATTACAAATTTACTCATTTTATTATATTTTTATGATGGTAATTTTATATTTTTTTTAATTATTAAATTTACTTTCTATTTCATTTTTTAAC
>ERZ888423.84-NODE-84-length-89891-cov-25.071152_pt1 | contig 89891 bp, 83 predicted proteins | sample MGYA00520523_ERZ888423 | MGnify/ENA primary metagenome ERZ888423 (study PRJEB32303, sample SAMEA104408611) | aquatic metagenome | biome: Brackish water; feature: Pelagic; material: water | place: Baltic Sea | collected 2014-06-08T10:24:00 | depth 30,27 m ...
TCTTGACCATAAGGACTAGTTTGGTATCGTAAAAGGGCTCTGCCCCTCAAATTCTTAAATTCTTAATTTGTGTCAATAAAAATGTCGTTGTAGGATTTTCCCTGCCTCACAGCATTCCCATTAATGAGAAACAGAAGACCTGACCTCGAGGGCACGCGCCCATGTAATCGACTTGCGATTATTTCGTCGCCTCATGCAGCAACCAAATCGGCAGGCCCACTGGAATATACTCAGGCGCATCCGTTGGGGACAACTCAAACAGTTGCGCTCTGTAATTCACGAGGCTACAAACCGCCCTGTTAGCTTGCTCTGCTGTAAAGCGCTCTATGCAATCGTCGTCGCCATACCCCACATAGTTGTCTATAGGATCTGATGAGCCGCAGCTGAAAGATGAGCTTGGGCAGCCAAAAACGGCTGCTTCCTGGGTATTGGTATCTGAAATAAGGTCGCCGGTGGTATATGAATTGGTTGGGCAGGAGTCGGAGCTCTCAAAGGTATGATAAAGTCCCAAGTAGTGCCCCACCTCATGAACCAGAGTTCGCCCTTCATCGTAAACTGAGAAGCCGTTGTCCCTGCCGCCTATAGAATCGGACAGCATTACCACGCCGTCATACCAAAGGCCGTCCGAGCCCTGAGGGAGGGTGGCATAACCTAGGGTGCCTTCACCGCCACCGTCATTGGTGTAGACGTTCAGATATAAAGAATGCTTAAGACAGTAAAGAGATAATAATTACGTGCTTATCCAGTTTGAAGCACTGCAGACCCGCCTGCCGTAATCTGGGGCAGACCGCTATTTTGATCCGTCCGAGTCTGTCAGGCTGCAGTTAATCGTGTATATTTGTGGTCTGCCTTCGATTTGGACGGATAGAAAGCACTGAGCATCAGGAAGCTAAACATGAAAAATATGGGCGCAACCGTTAAAGAGCGAAGTCTTACGTTCATAGCATGGGCTGGTGTGTTGCGGGTCGCAGCCGTTATGGTGTTTTTAATCGTTCCGGAAGTAAAAGCTGACGATTGGTCTCCCGCAAAAATCGCAGAATACAGAGCCGCTGCCGCAAAAGGTGAAGCATGGGCTCAATCCAATCTGGGCATTGCCTATGCAGAAGGCATGGGTGTTCCTGAAGATGATGCCACTGCTGCTAAGTTTTACACCAGGGCTGCAGAGCAAGGGTATGCCCAGGCTCAAAACAACTTGGGCCTTATGTATGACTACGGCGACGCTGTGCCTGAGAATGATGCGACTGCTGCGAAGTGGTACACCAAGGCTGCAGAGCAAGGGAATGTCGATGCGCAATACAATCTGGGTAACATGTATAGGTTCGGTGAAGGTGTGCCTGAGGATGATGCTATCGCTGCGAAGTGGTACACCAAGGCTGCAGAGCAAGGAGATGCCCAGGCGCAATCCAATCTGGGTAACATGTATGACAACGGTAATGGTGTGTCTGAGAATGATGCCACTGCTGCGAAGTGGTATACCAAGGCCGCAGAGCAAGGAAATGTCGACGCTCAATACAATCTGGGTAACCTGTATAGATTCGGTGACGGCGTGGCTCAGAATGATGCCACCGCCCTGAAGTGGTACACCAAGGCGGCAGAGCAAGGGGCTGCGGGTGCTCAACTCAATCTGGGCCTTATGTATGCCAAGGGTGAGGGTGTGCCTGAGAATAATATGCCTGCGTATATGTGGATAAACCTAGCGGCAGCGCAAGGGCATGAGTATGCGAAAACACTGAAAGACAGAATCAAAGATGGAATGACACCTGCCGACATATCAAAAGCACAGGCATTAAGCCGTGAGTGTTTGGCGAAAAGCTATAAGAATTGTGGCTAGGTTGGCGGCGAGCTGTTTCTCAGAAAAACGATTCTTTTTTAAAAAGGGAAGTTCATCTCGGCTCCCTGACATTAAGGCACGCCTCAGAGGAGCTTCAGAGAGAGTCCCTATACCGACCTCAGGGTTTCTGTTTGATCTAGAGAGATCACCGGCCCACGGCGGCCAAAGCCTATCAATACACTGAATCAGTTAGGTCGTAATAAGAAAGATCGAACACGCCGGCATCCTGCTTTCGGTTGGTGAAATTCCAGTCGTTAAACCAATCATAGGTCGACCAGAAATTGGCTTGATTGCGCAGTACCGCGTAGCGATCTCGAAATTCAAGAAAATCAGCCATTGATTGCACGTCACGCAGTTGCTGAATGAAAGCGGGTGTTTGTTCGACGTCGATTGCCATAAAGAGATTGGGGAAACCACCCACCACGTCGGGATATACGCTCATGGTATACAGGTTGGGAAGTTCCACCCCATTCTGAAAAAGAATCGTGTATTGGGTTTCATAAACGCGGTTTAGCACTAGCGTATAGAGCCGAGACTCTTTCCCCTGGTTGACTCTCATGACAATCATGCTTGGCATGTAGCGCGGAAACTTATAGTCGGTAGTGACGGTCATCGTTGAGATGGCCTCGATCCATTCGTCGAAATTAGAAACGCCTTTCTCAAGAGGATAAGGCTTCTTGACCCACGGATTGAGGTGGTCGATGGGTCCAGTAATCGTGGAGCCCATATGAGCCTCAATATTACTCACTATCCCCACAAGCGGATGCGCGGGATCGTTGTTCTTAATCGGAGACGACTGGTCTTTTGCGGCGAAGCTTGTCAGGTGAAGTCCCACATCGCCAATCCCTTTACTCCAGTTGCCGCGGATTTTTTCACGCATGTCTTCAGGTAGGAACAAGAGGAAGTCGTCCTCAAATTCCTGCCGCAAAAAATTAAAGAAGCCTACGGTCTCAAGCTTTCCGGTGTCGCTTCCCCAGTATTCAAAGTGCGCCACGGTGTCGTAATAGATACGCTCAAAGCCGCTGAAGCCCATGACCCACTGGCTTCGCGGAATCCCGCCTTGCCGCCCGGTCATGACCCAGGTATTGCTTTCATGGCGAAGGATCGTGAGCCAGGCGTTCTTGTTTGTCTTATTCCCGTCCCAAAGTGCATCAATTGTGTAGCCGTCCGGAAAGAGCCGCTCTACTGCCTTCCCATAAGCGGTGTCATAGGCTTCATTCCCAATGGGTGAGCGATCCATTAAAGCCTCCCAATCGCCGAGCCCCAACTGCGGGTCGAGCACCGATACATCATGGTCTGGATCCATGAAATAGACCCAGAACTGGTCCTTAACCGCGTAAGTAGCGATCTGCCCCAGGCAAACAGGGCCTGAAGTAATCCCCGCTACGATGACCGCTGAGTTCTCGATCAGGAAGAGATAGCGGGACTTCTCTGGAATAGCTTGATACATGACGAACGGGTTGCCCACGTCCCAGGGTGCATTAAAGCCTTCGGCCTTGACCCACTTCCTGTCAAAAAAGACCGACTCCAAGTGGGCAATATCGCTCTGCCCAAGTTGCCAGATAAAATGATTTTTCTGAACGGGCCGAGACGTCATCTTCTGCAGTCGATAATAGAACTGATCCACGCCCGCATAGGTCATCGGGTTGTCATAGGGGTGCGGAGAATCAATTACGACGACTTTCGGCGTGGGTTTGCCGGCTGCGACCTCTTTGAGTGAGTTGCCGGCTGTCTTTGACCGCACCAACTTGAAGACTTCGCCTGTGCTTTCATCCAGCGCGAGGGTCGAGAGGTAGACATGATCAAAGATATAGCGTGAAACCAGCTGGTGTTGCGCATCGGGCTGATTGAGGAACGCCTCCCAGCGAGCCACGATCTCCGGGTTGGCCAGAGCGGAGGCTTTTGATAGATCTGCTTCGGTGGGTCCAGGTGAGCCGGCTGAGACCCACTGCTTAATCTGCGCTAGCTGCGACTCATGCAAGGCCGGAAGCCCATAGGGCATACCCTCGGCGGGATTGGTGGTCAGGTGGGACGCCAGGGCGTCGGATGTACTCTGACAAGAATGCTTGTAACGGTGGTTGCTCGACATTAATGCTTTGCGCGAAAAGCCCGGCTGATTGTTCTGATGGCCCGCGGCCACAAGCTGTGAGATCATCGATCCTGCTAGATTTTCGGCCGCACTGCCGCCCCGCGACACCACAGGGTAAAAACCTTCTTTGCGCCATCCCTCCGTCGTCGCATGAACGTCCATCCCTGTTCGCGTAACATTATCAAAATGTAACGAATAGGGGTTTCTCCCGAAGCCCCCTCGCTCGACAGCACGAAAAGAAGAAAGCTTCACATTACAGGGCGAACCAATGCAGCCGTGACAGGCGATGCAGCGATTGTCAAAGAGCGGTTGAATTTCACTGGCGTAAGTAGGTGATACACCGGGCGCCGGTTCCGCGACAGGCACCTTTTCACTAGTATTCGTCCCAGTGACTGAAGAGCTATCGCTGCAGCCTAAAGCCAGCGCCGAGAATATCAGCACGAAAAAGATAGAGCCGAATGGCTTGAGGTACTGAGGCATCGTTATGATTCTCTTATTTAACACGTCGGCCGTAAAATATTGCGATCGCTCTGGTTGCAGTAAGGGGCAGAGTCGACGCCGCTTCGACTCGCCCGCAGAACATCTGGCATCACGTCAAAAACGCTATTGCTTCTCCTCGTCTAGCCCTCGGAAAGCTGATCGGAAACGGCAACCATGTAATTATAAGGAAAGTAAACTGGTTGTGTCGAGCATATTGTCTAGTCCGGCTTGGTCAGTGAGGAGGCAAGATGATGCTTGTCTAGCGAGGGATAATGCGAAAGGACGCTTAGCCTTTAATCGAGCATGGAGTCGACGCGAGTAGTGTGTAATGCCCACGTACTGATCGCAGTACTTCATTGCGGCGATGGGGGCACTGGTGCCTACTTCTGGTGTTCAAAAACTGATGTTGAAAAAGGGATCATAGGGCTAGGATATGTCTGCTAGACTGCTCAGCCTCACTGATGGAGTCACGCTATGGTTGGGCAGTTGCAGACTGTGCTGAATTGGGTTGGGTTTATATGCCTAGTCTATATGGCTACGTTCGCCATGATATATGGGGTTGGCATGGAACTATTCAGCTTAGATATTCCTCATCCTAACAGCTTTTTTATAGACCTATTCTTTATCAAGCTCGCCCTTTACCCCATATGCCTTCTCGCTCAATACATCATATGTGGCAAGGTCACGATTCTACCGTGGAGGCCATAGATGCTCGATGTCATAGGCGCTATTATAGATGCCAGAGGGGACGCTGCAGCGGCGGCGTAGACTATTGCATCGACGCACCCTGTATCGTGAGCAACCCAGGCTAGTCAATCAAGCTGCCCGCTAATGGGCGCTGCGCTATTGCTGCCGATAATCAGCCGCCGCCTGCAAAATTAGTCTATTTTTCGCTCTTCTCAAGGTTGACCGGGGTAGTGGGCCTACCTATAATGCATCTCCTCGAAATTGGAGCCTAGATCAGTAGGGCTTCGGGTGTCAGTGCCGAGGGGCCTGTCACAATCGAGAAAGCTTTGATGCGGGGTGGAGCAGTCTGGTAGCTCGTCGGGCTCATAACCCGAAGGTCGTCGGTTCAAATCCGGCCCCCGCTACCAATTAGCACTGTCAGCTTTGGAGCTATAGTGTGAAATTAAAAGCCCCTTTTTAGGGGCTTTTTTGTACATGGAGAAATGAACCGGCAGTGGCGAGCAAAGATCAGCAAATTGCGGAGATGTTGCAATCCACTGTGGTTGCATTGGGTTACCAGTTATGGGGCGTGGAGTACACGCCACAGGGCAGGCACAGTATTGTGCGAGTTTTTATAGACAGCCCTGCAGGCATCTCGGTTGATGACTGCGCTGGTGTCAGTGCACAGGTGAGTAGCATTCTGGATGTTGAAGATCCGATTACGGGGGAATATACGCTAGAAGTTTCCTCCCCCGGCATGGATCGGCTGTTGTTCAAGCTGGAGCAGTATTCCGGTTATGTGGGTGAGACGGTGGAGTTGCGTTTACGCAGTGCTTTTGAGGGGCGGCGCAGGTTCAAGGGTATTTTGAAAGGTATTGAGGGTGATGAGGTTGTGATTCAGATAGATGATCACGACTTATTGTTGCCTTTCGGCGCGATTGAAAAAGCGCGGGTACAACCCCGCATCTAAACGCGGCAAGTGAATTGGCGAGGCTTGAGATGACGAAAGAAATTCTGTTGGTAGCTGAGGCTGTCTCTAATGAGAAGGGCGTGTCTGAGGACATAATCTTCGAAGCGATAGAGCTGGCGTTGGCGACGGCGACCCAAAAGCGTTACGACGAAGATGCGGACATTTTGGTCACTATTGATCGTACTACGGGCGATTATGTTTCCAAGCGTCGCTGGCTGGTTGTGCCGGATGATGAAATGGCGCTGCTGGGGACTCAGTTCACTACCGAGGAAGCCATAGAGCAGGATCCAAATCTGAAGCCCGGGGATATTTACGAGGAGGAGGTGGAAAGCATCGCATTTGGCCGCATCGCCGCACAGACTGCCAAGCAAGTGATTATTCAGCGAGTTCGTGACGCTGAGCGCGCACAGGTTGTTGACCAGTATTTGAGTCGTGTGGGTGAGCTTATTGCCGGTACGGTAAAAAAGGTAACGCGAGACAATGTGATTGTTGATATGGGCAGCAACGCCGAAGGTCTGCTGCCGCGGGATCAATTGGTGGGTCGCGAGACATTCCGAGTTAATGATCGGGTGCGCGCTATTCTTAAGGAAATCAGTACAGAACCTCGGGGCCCGCAGTTAATTTTGAGCCGCTCATGTACAGAAATGTTGATAGAGTTGTTCAAAATCGAGGTGCCAGAGATTGCTGAGGAAGTCATTCAGATTCGTGCCGCAGCGCGCGATCCGGGCTCCCGTGCGAAGATCGCTGTAAAAACTAACGACCAGCGTATTGATCCAGTGGGTGCGTGTGTCGGTATGCGCGGATCGCGTGTACAAGCGGTCTCCAGCGAGCTCGACAACGAGCGTGTCGATATCGTGCTGTGGGATGACAACCCCGCACAATTGGTGATCAATGCCATGGCGCCTGCGGAAGTTGAGTCCATTGTGGTGGATGAGGACAACCGCACCATGGATGTTGCCGTATCCAAAGACAATCTGGCGCAGGCGATCGGTCGTTCTGGCCAAAATGTGCGTCTGGCGGCTCAGCTAACCGAATGGACTATTAATGTCATGAGTCTTGAGGATGCTGCTGAGAAGCAGGAAGCGGAGTCCACTGAAGTTATTCAGGTGTTTGTCGATGCCCTTGATATTGACGAGGATGTGGCCGGAATTTTGGTCGAAGAAGGCTTTGCCACACTGGAAGAAGTGGCCTATGTGCCTCTGGCAGAACTGACTGCTATTGAAGGGTTCGATGAGGATATCGCAGAGGAACTGCGTGCACGAGCCAAGGGCGCGTTGTTGACCCAGGCCATTGCGTCTGAGGAGGAGGTAGGCTCGCATGAGCCGGCCGAGGATCTCTTAACCATGGAGGGTATGGATCGCCACTTGGCCTACATCTTAGCTGGTCGTGCGATTGTCACCATGGAAGATTTGGCAGAGCAGGCGGTGGATGATCTCATGGACATCCCGGAGATGACTGAAGAACGTGCCGGTGAATTGATTATGACTGCAAGGGCACCCTGGTTTGCAGAGGCAGAAGAGTAACCTGAGATTGCACGATTAATTGCGCTACGACAGGATACCAAGGAGAGTATTGAATGGGTCAGGTGACAGTAAAGCAGCTCGCTGAAGTGGTCGGCGCCTCCTCGGAGCGCCTTTTGGCACAGATGAGAGAAGCGGGATTGCCTCACACGGGGGCAGAACAAGCTGTGTCTGATGAGGATAAGCAGACACTGCTGACTTACCTGAAGCAAAGTCATGGGGAGCCAGCGGACGCCCCCAAGCGAATTACATTAAAGCGAAAGACTATTAGTACCTTACGTACCTCCGCGTCGCAGGGTAGAAAAACCGTCAATGTCGAAGTGCGAAAGAAACGTACCTATGTAAAACGCGATTCGGACGAGTTGGTCGATGCAGAGGTGCCAGTTGATGGTGATTTGGCAGAACATGATCAGGAAATCATAGTAGAAGTAGAAGACGTGTCTGCCCAGGCTGTGGCGGAATTAGAGGCTCAGGAAGCGGCGGCAGCTGAGCGTGAGCAACTCGCGGCGGCGGTGACCGAGTTAGAGGCTAGCGCGCAGGAAGATCCGGCTAATTTGGATCCAGAGGTACTGCGACAACGGGCAGCCGCGCGCCGCAAGCTCAAGGAAGCCAATGAAGCTGTGTCCCGCCGGGATGCAGCTGATGCCCGCAAGGCAGCTGAAGATCAGATCAAGGCTGAAACGCAGGCTGCTAGCGAGGAGAAAGCGAAAGAGGGTGGCAAGCGACCGAAGCGTCTTCATGAGGTGCCATCTGTCGCACCTGGCGGGGATAATGATAGCCGCAAGCCTCGCAATAAGCTGGCTCGTAATTCACCCGCTGGTCGGGGTAAGCAGCGCAATCACAATTTATCTCTGGCGGATTTGGATTCTGAACAGGGAGCGGGTCGTCGTCGCGGTGGTCGTAAGAAAATCAGAACCTCGCACGAAGAACATTCCAAGCACGGGTTTGAAATGCCAACGGAAAGAAAAATGCAGCAAGTCGAAATTATGGATATGAATTCCATTGCCGATCTTGCGCAGCAGATGTCAGTTAAGACCGGAGCAGTCATCAAAGAGTTGATGAAACTCGGTGTGATGGCAAATATCAACCAGATGATTGACCAGGATACTGCGACGTTGTTGGTGGAAGAATTTGGTCACGGCTTCAAACTTGTCAGCGCTGATGCGTTGGAGGAAAAGCTTGAGGAAGCCCTGTCAAAGCTTGAAGGTACTCAAGAAACTCGCGCGCCAGTGGTTACGGTAATGGGGCATGTGGACCACGGTAAAACGTCGTTGCTCGACTACATCCGCAAGAGTCAGGTAGCGTCAGGCGAGGCAGGGGGTATTACTCAGCATATCGGCGCCTACCACGTGGAAACCGACCGCGGCATGATTTCGTTTCTCGATACACCGGGGCACGCTGCGTTTACTGCGATGCGTGCGCGTGGAGCCAAAAGTACAGATATTGTGATTCTGGTTGTCGCTGCAGATGATGGTGTTATGCCTCAGACTGAAGAAGCAGTCAAACACGCCAAGGCCGCTAATGTGCCTATTATTGTAGCGGTTAACAAAATTGACAAAGAGGGTGTGGATCCCGAGCGCATCAAGAGTGAATTGGCCGCCAAAGATGTCATACCCGAAGAGTGGGGAGGAGATACACAATTTATACATGTCTCGGCTCAAACCGGTGAAGGCGTGGACGGTCTGCTTGATGCGATATTGCTACAGTCGGAACTGTTGGAACTGACCGCTGCGCGCGATATACCTGCACAAGGTATTGTGATCGAATCCCGTCTGGACAAAGGGCGTGGACCTGTCGCATCGCTATTGATTCAAAGTGGCACACTGCGCAAGGGCGACATCGTTCTTGCTGGCCTGCAGTTCGGACGAGTGCGCGCCATGATGGATGAAAATGGTCAGGTAATCGATGAGGCTGGCCCCAGCATACCTGTAGAAATTTTGGGTCTGGATGCTGCTCCTGCGGCAGGTGATTTGTTTGCTGTTGTCGAGAGTGAAAAGCATGCTCGTGAGGTCGCCGATTTCCGACAGGAGAAGACGCGCAATATGAAAATACAGCGTCAGCAGGCCGCCAAACTGGATAACATGTTTGATAGCATGACGGCAGTTGGTAGGAAAACGCTCAATGTTGTGGTCAAGGCAGATGTAAGGGGTTCGCTGGAGGCCATTCAGTCGGCTCTCCTCGAGATCGGGAACGACGAGGTTCAAGTGAATATTATCACTGGCGGTGTCGGCGGCATCACTGAGACAGACGTCAATTTGGCAGTGACTTCCAGTGCGGTTGTGTTCGGTTTCAATGTGCGAGCGGACAATGCAGCGCGAAGGTTGGTGGAAACTGAAGTCATTGACATGCGTTATTACAATGTCATTTACGATTTGATCGACGATGTGAAGGCAGCTCTGACAGGCATGTTAGCGCCTGAATTAAGAGAAAATATTGTGGGTATCGCCGAGGTCCGGGACGTATTCAGTTCGCCCAAGTTTGGCCAGATTGCGGGTTGTATGGTGATCGAGGGAACCGTTCATCGTTCCAAGCCCATCCGCGTGCTACGCGACAGTGTGGTGATTTATCAGGGTGAGTTGGAATCATTGCGTCGTTTCAAGGATGACGCCAATGAAGTGCGTAATGGCACGGAATGTGGCATCGGTGTGAAGAACTACACTGATGTCAAAGCGGGTGACCTCATCGAAGTGTATGAAGTCAAGGAGATAGCCCGCTCTCTTTAAGCGGTGTTGTAATGAGTATGATTAATGGCTAAAGAATACGCCAGGACACAACGCGTTGCCGACTATCTGCAGCGTGAGTTGGCTTTGCTGATTCAGCACCAAGTGCGAGACCCTCGTGTTGGTATGGTCAGCATTACTGGCGTCGACGTGAGTCGGGACCTCGGCCATGCCAAGGTCTACTACACGGCGCTGGACAGTAATTCGAGCGAGGATGCGAGTGAGTCTACCGAGGTGCTAAACAAGGCCTCTGGCTTCTTGCGCAGTCAGCTGTCCAAGGACAGCAATATGCGTACTGTACCGAATCTGCGGTTTTATTTTGACGGCAGTGTGGGTCGCGGCCGTAGTTTGGAAGATTTGATCCAGCGCGCGACAGATGCAGACCGAGAGTTAGGCCTGCACAATGATGACGAGTCGAAGAGCTAGCGGATGGCCAGGGTTCGCCATGGGCGCCCGGTGGATGGCATTCTACTGCTGGACAAACCCCTAGGGGTTAGTTCGAATCATGCATTGCAGAGCGTTAAGCGACTGTATGAGGCTGCCAAGGCTGGCCACACCGGCAGTCTTGATCCGCTAGCCACTGGTGTGTTGCCACTGTGCTTCGGTGAGGCAACCAAGTTTTCTCAGTATTTGCTGGACGCAGACAAGGCCTACGAGAGTACATTCGTGCTCGGTACCGTCACCGATACGGGTGATGCAGAAGGGCGGGTGCTGGAAGATAAAGATGCCAGCGGCGTGACAGAGAGTGACGTTATTACAGCATTGCAAGCCTTCGAGGGCGATATAGAACAGATTCCCTCGATGTTTTCTGCCATTAAGCAGGGCGGGCAGCCCCTTTACAAGTTAGCGCGTAAGGGTCTGGAGGTGGAGCGCAAACCGCGCTCTGTGGTCATAAAGACGTTACAGCTGCGCGCTTTCCGTGGCGGTGAAAGGCCTGAGGCGGATATTTATCTGGAGTGCAGCAAGGGTACCTATGTGAGATCGCTGGCGGAGGATCTCGGTCGCGCAATCGGCTGCGGTGCCTTTGTTAGCGCGCTGCGACGAACCAGGGCTGGACCGTTTGGAATTGAAGACAGTATGACCCTGAGCGCCCTTGAGGCACTGAAGGGTAGCGGTGAGCCTGGCCAGCTGGACACGCTTTTATTGCCCACGGATGCTGCCTTGGGCGCACTACCGCTAGTTCGCCTCAGTGAATCCAGCGGTTTTTACATGCGCCAGGGTCAGCCGGTAATGGTGTCAAATGGGCCCCGAGATGGTATTGTGCGCGTCGCCCTCGACTCGGGAGAGTTTTTGGGGGTTGGAGAAATGTTGGATGACGGGCGAGTAGCGCCACGTCGTCTGATTGTCACCGGGAGGTGACGCGAACCTGTCTGTAAATCTGCACGGACAGGCTTTTTTATTAATGAAGGGTGGTACGCCACCTAAGGCAGATTAAGCAAGAGGAAAGAGCAATGGCATTACATGTAGAAAAGAAAGCAGAGATTGTAAAAGAATATCAGGTGGCCGAAGGCGATACTGGTTCCCCAGAGGTACAGGTAGCACTGCTGACCGCGAATATTGAGCAGTTGCAGGGGCACTTCAAAACGCATTCACATGACCACCACTCCCGCCGAGGTCTGATCAGGATGGTTAACCAGCGTCGTAAGTTGCTGGACTACCTCAAGCGCAAGAGTGTTCCGCGTTACAGTGATCTGATTAAGCGACTTGGCCTACGTAGATAGGCCACACCCTTGCCGGGGCGCTCATGGGAACGCCCCGGTGTTATTTTGAGAATTGGAGAATTAAAGTGAATCCAGTAACTAAAACATTCCAGTACGGTGGCCAGACTGTCACTTTGGAGACTGGTCGTATTGCTCGTCAAGCGAGTGGAGCAGTCTTGGTGACCGTTGAGAACACTTCTGTGTTGTGCACCGTGGTTGCGGAAAAAACCGAGCGACCAGGCCGCGATTTCTTCCCGTTGGCAGTTCATTATCAAGAAAAAGCCTATGCTGTAGGTAGAATACCCGGTGGCTTCTTTAAGCGTGAAGCCCGTCCTAGTGAAAAAGAGACACTGACGTCTCGTCTGATCGATCGTCCGATCCGTCCCTTGTTTCCAAAGGGCTTTATGAACGAAGTGCAAGTTATCTGTACTGTTATGTCTGCGGATAAGCATATCGATCCTGATATTCCTGCGATGATTGGCACGTCTGCCGCGTTGGCAATTTCCGGCTGCCCATTCAATGGTCCAATCGGCGGAGCTCGGGTTGGCTTTAATGAAGCCCAAGGCTACTTCCTTAACCCCACCTACGCACAGTTGGCAGATAGCAAGCTAGACATGATTGTCGCTGGCACGAAGGATGCGGTACTGATGGTTGAGTCTCAGGCTCAGGAATTGAGCGAAGACCAAATGTTGGGTGCGGTGCTGTTTGCACACCAGGAAATGCAGGCGGTTATTCAGGCCATCAATGAATTGGTTGCTGAAGCTGGCAAACCTCGCTGGGAGTGGAAACTTCCCGATGTCGATGAAGCACTAATGACGGCTGTTGAAGATCAGGTCAAGGTTGATTTGGGCGAAGCATACCGTATCACCGAGAAGGCAGTTCGCTACGAGCGTGTCAGTGGAATTCGCGCCGCGGCAATAGCGGCGCTGGCTGTGGAGGGAGGCCCTTCTACAGACGAAGTGAAGAACATCTTCAAGAAAATTGAAAAGAGTTTGGTACGCAAACGCATTTTGTCTGGCGAACCGCGTATTGACGGCCGTGATACGCGCACTGTGCGTCCCATCGCGTGTGAGGTTGACGTACTCTCCAAGGTTCACGGTAGTGCTCTGTTTACACGTGGCGAGACACAGGCTATTGGCGCGGTAACACTCGGTTCTACGCGTGATTCTCAGATAATCGATGCGTTGGAAGGTGAGCGTAGAGATCCCTTTATGCTGCACTACAATTTCCCTCCGTATTCTGTCGGTGAAGCAGGTCGTGTTGGCTTTACAAATCGTCGCGAAGTGGGTCATGGTCGTTTGGCGCGTCGTGGTCTGACCGCTGTTCTGCCGACCAATGAGGATTTTCCCTACACTATTCGTGTCGTCTCAGAGATTACGGAGTCTAATGGCTCCAGCTCCATGGCCTCGGTTTGTGTTGCTTCCCTGGCATTGATGGCTGCAGGTGTACCTTTGAAAGCGCCCGTTGCCGGCATCGCTATGGGTCTGGTAAAAGAAGGCAACCAGTTTGCTGTACTTACCGACATATTAGGTGATGAAGATCACCTTGGTGATATGGACTTTAAAGTGGCAGGAACTGCAGAGGGTGTGACTGCGCTGCAGATGGACATCAAGATTGAAGGCATCAATGAGCAGATCATGGAGGTCGCATTGGAACAGGCACAGGTTGCCCGTTTGCACATCTTGGGACAGATGAATGAAGTGCTGTCAGCAGCTCGTACCGTAACATCTGAAAATGCTCCTAGCATGACCACACTCAAAGTTGATTCCGATAAAATCCGGGATATCATCGGCAAAGGTGGAGCGATGATTCGATCAATCACTGAGCAGTCCGGTGCGACGGTCGATATTGATGACGATGGTACTGTGCGTATCTTTGGTCAGGATCAGGCTTCGCGAGATGCGGCAGTGGCTTTGGTTGAAGAGATTACAGCAGAAGCAGAAATTGGGGCAGTGTATGAAGGAACGGTTGCACGTATCGTAGATTTTGGCGCCTTCATTAACATCCTGCCAGGTAAGGATGGGCTAGTCCACATTTCGCAGATTGCGAATGAGCGTGTGGAGAATGTGTCTGACCACCTTAAGGAAGGTGAAGTTGTGCGAGTCAAAGTGCTGGATGTAGATCAGCGTGGCCGTATCAAGCTTTCTATCAAGGAGTTACTTGAGGACGAGGCTTCTACTGCTGAGGAAGCTCCGGCGGCACAGGAAGCGTCTGAGTAAATCATCGTCTAAGCCTTTTTGGGGCTGACAAAGGGATGTGCTGTTAGGCACGTCCCTTTTTTTTATCAAGATTTTTTGTCAGCCTCAAGCTGAAGGAGATTGTTGTGTGATGCCGGTGCGGCTCAGGACGGTCGATTCTTTACCAGGTTCTCCACTACAGATGGATCTGCTAGCGTACTGATATCGCCTAGGTTATCCAGCTCGTTTTCAGCGATTTTACGCAGGATTCTGCGCATAATTTTTCCTGAACGGGTTTTAGGTAGCCCGGGTGCCCACTGAATTATATCGGGTTTAGCGATGGTTCCAATTTCTGCCGCGCATGAGGCTATCAATTCGGCCCGTAACTTTTCGGATGGCTCGACACCCTGCATGGGTGTGACGAAGGCGTAGATGCCCTGGCCTTTGATGTCGTGAGGATAGCCCACCACTGCAGCCTCAGAGATTAGCGCGTGCAGCACGAGGGCGCTTTCGATTTCGGCAGTACCCAAGCGGTGACCAGAGACATTGAGTACGTCATCCACGCGACCGGTGATTCTATAATAGCCATCCTCATCACGACTGGCACCGTCTCCGGTGAAGTAGTAGCCCGGGTAGGGTTTAAAATAAGTATCAATCATGCGCTGATGGTCGCCATACACACTGCGGATTTGGCCAGGCCAGGACGATTTAATGACAAGGTAGCCTGCGCCAGGCCCTTCGATTTCCACGCCTTGTTCAGTTAACAATGCTAGGTCGACGCCGAAGAAGGGTAGACTGGCGGAACCGGGCTTCAGGGCCATGGCTCCGGGTAGCGGAGTGATCATGTGTGCACCTGTTTCCGTTTGCCACCAGGTGTCTACGATAGGGCAGCGAGAGTCGCCAATCACTTTGTAATACCACTCCCAGGCTTCCGGGTTGATGGGTTCCCCCACGGTGCCCAATAGCCTCAGGCTTGCGCGTGAGCTGCGAGTGACTGGCTCATCGCCCATCGCGTGAAGGGCGCGGATTGCTGTAGGTGCGGTGTAAAACGTATTGACCTGGTGTTTGTCGATAACCTCCCAGCAGCGGCCTGCGTCAGGATAGGTAGGCACACCCTCAAACATCAGAGAAATTGCGCCATTGGCGAGCGGGCCATAGATAATATAAGTGTGCCCAGTGATCCACCCTACATCAGCCGTACACCAGAAAACGTCACCTTCGCGATAGTCAAACACATACTTGAATGACATGGCGGATTGCAGGAGGTAGCCGCCAGTGGTGTGTAGAACCCCTTTGGGTTTGCCAGTGGAACCTGATGTATAAAGTATGAAGAGAGGGTCCTCTGCATCCATAGACTCGGGTGTGCAATCGCTGTCTGCGCTGTCAACTGTGTCGTGGTACCAGATGTCCCGGTCTTCGTGCCATGCGATATCCACGCCGGTGTGTTTTACAACCAGACAGGTATGAATATTGGGGCAGGCAGCCAGCGCCTTGTCTGCATTGGCTTTGAGTGAGACCTTCTTACCTCCGCGAACACCTTCATCCGCGGTGATCAGAGTCTGACAGTTTGAGTCCAATATTCGATCTTTAAGGGCTTCTGGAGAAAATCCGCCAAACACCACCGAGTGCACAGCACCAATGCGGGTGCAGGCTAACATCGCAAAGGCCGCTTCAGGAATCATCGGCATATAGATACAGACTCGGTCGCCCTTGCGCACACCGCGAGCTTTTAGAGTGTTGGCCAATCTGCAGACGTGATCTTTCAATTCACCATAGGTGATGTGTTTGCAGTCGGCCGGATCATCGCCTTCCCAGATCAGTGCTGTTTGGTCAGCTCGTTGGGGTAGGTGCCGGTCAATGCAATTGTAGGATACATTGAGCTTGCCTCCGGCGAACCATTCGGCATCACCCTTGCTGAAATCATAGCGGACAACGGTGTCCCACGTGTGATCCCAATCCAAAAATTCATTAGCCATTTCTGCCCAGAAGGTATCAGGATCATTCAATGACTGCTGATACATATCCCGATAGCGTTGAGCATCTATATGGGCGTCGTTGAAATTGGCAGGTACTGGACGGGTGAGAGAGATAGGCATATGGTTTTCCCCTAATACATTTGCGCAGCAAAAGATAATACGTGCCCGGCTGTGTTGTGCAAGCCGGTCGCTGACAATGGGATAAAAAGAGTGCGGGTTTAGTGGCCGCTGGCCAGCATGCCCCAATCGGATACTGGGTTGAGTGACAGCCTCACGTTGTCAATAAGACGCGTGGAGCCCAGACAAGCCGCCGCTAGGATAGCAATTTCCTCAGTGTCTTCTGTAACGGCTAGAAGAGTGTGGGCATCGCGAACGGCAAAGTAGTCTGCATCAAACCCCGCCTGCAGTAACTTGATACGTGCGTGTGATTCCAATTCAAAAAAGTTGTCAAAGCCACACGCAATAGCTTCGCGGCAACTATTGAGGGTTTGGTTTAATGTGGGCGCGATACGCCTCTGCTCAAAGGAGAGGTAACCGTTACGAGAACTTTTGGCCAAGCCATCCTCGTCACGAGTGGTGGCGACACCGACGATGTTGATCGGTATACACAGGTCTTGAACCATTTTTCGGACAATAGATAGCTGCTGAAAGTCCTTCTCACCGAAAACCGCTATGTCGGGCTGTACGATATTGAATAATTTGCTAACGACGGTGGTAACGCCGTCAAAATGACCTGGTCGACTACTACCACAGAGCGTTTCACCCAAGTCAGGAACGTGCACCAGAGTTTGAGCCTGCATCCCTTCTGGGTAAATGTCTTTTACACCAGGCGTATACAAAACTTGAACGCCTTCGCTAAATAATTTTTCTTTGTCAGCGGCCAGTGTGCGAGGGTAGGCGTCAAGGTCGTCGCTAGGACCAAATTGCAAGGGATTGATGAAAATGCTGACGATAACTATGTCACATAGCTGACCAGCTTTGCGGACGAGGTCCAAATGGCCCTCGTGCAGATTTCCCATCGTCGGGACAAAACCAATGCTCTGACCATTGTGGCGAAAACCGCGAAGAGCGGATTGCAACTGAGCATTGCTGCTATAAGTTCGCATATCTACTGTATCCCTGAGGTCCGGAATGACGACGCTAAACCAGCAAAACAACACCGATGTTAACGCTTACCCTACACTTGATTCTACTCTTGGATTGCTCGGAAGTATGCCTCAACATATCTCACCCAGCAACGTGTTTTTAGGGACAATTCACATTATTTGTTACGAAAAGAAGCAGCAAAAAAGCCGTAACCGCGTTCTTATGCCACATTGAGTATGTGAGTACTTACTTTTTGTGCGATAACACTGCAGCGGTGCTCAGTTGTAAGTATGCTCTTCCTGCGGGTAACGGCCCGCTTTGACCGCGTCGACAAAGGCGCGGAGACCGCCGGCAATACTGGATTGGTCTTCCATGAAGTTTTGTACGAATCGTGCCGTGTGCTGCGAAAGTCCGAGCAAGTCGTGCATGACTAAAACCTGCCCATCGGTATCGCGTCCTGCGCCGATACCAATGACGGGAATATCCAGCTTCCGAGTGATATCGGCGGCCAGGTGCGAGGGCACGCACTCCAGTACCACCAAGCTCGCGCCGGCGTCCTGAATTTCCACAGCATCTGCCAAAATAGACTTGGCTTCCTTGGGTGTCCGCCCCTGTACTTTGAAGCCTCCAAACGTATTGACAGATTGGGGCGTAAGGCCCAGGTGGGCGCATACAGGAATTCCACGCTCGACCAAACTGCTGATGGTGTCGCTCAGCCAAGTGCCGCCTTCCATTTTCACCATATGCGCACCTGCTTGCATAAGTTGAGTGGCGCTCTCCATAGCCTGTTGCGTGGTTGTATAACTCATAAACGGGAGGTCTGCGATAACCAGTGATTTCGGTTCTGCTCGGCATACGCACTGTGTATGGTAGGCCATGTCGGAGATCGTCACTGGTATAGTACTGTCGTGGCCCTGTAGCACCATGCCCAGAGAATCGCCCACCAGAATTGCTTCTGCGCCTACCTCGCTGATAATCCGGGAGAAGGTGGCGTCATAGGCAGTGATACAGACAAACTTGTCACCGCTGGCTTTCATCTTGTCCAGGGTGCTAATCGTAATTTTACCCATGGCTAGAGTCCTGTCTGATTCTTTGTCACTACTTCAGGTTCTGCACGGTAGCAACACTATCTGAAAAATGTGGGATTGAAGTAGTGGCGCCCACTGCGAATATCGAGCAAATAATTTACCAGGTCTTTGTAATCTGCTGCGTTGTTTGCCAGGTCGATTTCGCTGGCGTTGACGATGAGCAATGGAGCGTCATCGTAATATAGAAAGAACTCACTGTACACTTCGTTCAGTCGTTCAAGATAGTCCCTGTCTATGTTTCTCTCGATGGCTAAACCCCGGTTTTCGATGCGAGATAGCAAGACATCGGTGGATGCCTGCAGGTAAACGACAAGGTCAGGCTTAGGCGCATCTATGGTGAGCTGTTGATAGACCTTGTCATAGAGCTGATACTCATCTCTGTCTAGGTTAATCCTCGCAAACAGCGGGTCTTTCTCGATTAGGAAGTCGGTCACGCGCGCGGGCTCAAAAATGTCAGCCTGACGGATATCCTGGATCTTTTGGGCCCGTTGAAAGAGGAAAAACAATTGGGTCGCTAAGGCTGCCTGCTTGCGACGCTGGTAGAATTTTTCTAGAAATGGGTTCTCTTCAGCTTCCTCAAGCAGCACAGCATAGTTGAAGCTGGCGGCCAGTTTTTTGGCGAGGGTTGTCTTACCTACCCCTATGGAGCCTTCCACGGCAATGAAGGCAGGTGGGGTGCGCCCCTTCAAATCTATCTTGATAGCCCTTGTGTCCGGCATTAGGCATGGCCTCTTTTGTGCTACCCGCTTGGCGAGTGTTAGTTGACTAGTAGCGGGTATTCAGTCCTGATCAGGTCTGCATCTGTACACTGTTGCAATAACGTATCCAGATCACTTCCGTCTGGCAATACCAGATTAGTGTCGCTGATTTCACGCAGGGGATACAGCACGAAATTGCGTTGCTGCATGCGCGGGTGCGGCACGGTTAATCGCAGCGAATCTATCTGTAGGTCGCCGTATAACAGTAGGTCGATATCGAGGGTGCGAGCCCCCCACCGAATATCTCGTACACGGCCTTGATCCAGTTCTATCTGTTGTGTGGCGTCCAGTAGTGCTATCGGGGACAGATCCGTAGCAAGCAGCAGTACAGCATTGAGGTAATTGGGTTGGACGCCTGGTCCGACCGCCGCACTGCGATAAAGGCTCGATATCCGTTCAATACGTGTGTCCCGCAGTTGTTCCAGTGCGGCCAAAGCTTTGCGCAATTGATTTTTTGGGTCGCACAGATTGCTGCCCAGGCCAATGTAGGCGGGTGTCACGGTGCGGGGTTGGGGCGACGCTTCCGAATTCTTTTGGGTCGCTTGTGGTTGTCCTCCATAGATGCCGCTTTTTCCAAACGCTGCTCTGGCGGCAACTCCTGAATCTCCGTCCACCAGCTGCCCAGTTCGCCGGTGTCTTCTCCGGCTTGCTCTCGCAGTAGTAGAAAATCATAAGCAGCCCTGAAGCGACGGTGCTCGATCAGTTCCACGGCCTTACGTCCTGTCCGTCGTTGCAGACGCAGTTGAAACTCCCAGATTTCTCGCATTGGCTGACTGAAGCGACGGGGAATAGAAATGTGCTTAACGGCTTCTGTAATTGCGCTGTGTGCCGCACTGTGCATGGCCACCATCGGCGCCTCACCGCTGCTCTCAAGGGCTTCAAATTGCTTGCTGACAATTGGCCACAAGAGGGCCGCGAGAATAAAAGCCGGTGTCACATGCTTGCCCTCGGCAATACGCTCGTCGGTATTTCCCATGGCCGCCTGAACCAATGTCAGTACTTTGTCGTCCTGTTGGATGCATTTGCTGGTGCCGGGAAATAGGTAGCGCAGTAGGTCGTATTCCAGAAGGTTGTCCAGCGTTTTTGCAGCGCTTCCTGCGAGGAAAAGTTTCAGGAATTCGTCAAACAATCGCGCAGCGGGGATCTCTGCGAGCAGGTGCGCACAGCGAGGAATAGCCCCGGCTGTCTGTTGATCAATGCTGAAATCAAGTTTGGCTGCGAAACGAACCACACGTAACATACGCACGGGGTCTTCTGTGTAGCGCTGTTCTGGAATGCCGATAATACAAATAGTGCGGTTTTCGAGATCTTTAAGACCGTGTAGGTGATCGAACACTTCGAACTTGCCGGAATCGTAGTACAGGGCATTTACGCTGAGATCGCGTCGCGCAGCATCTTCTTCCAGTGTGCCGTAGACATTATCTCGAAGCAGAAGGCCGCTGGCAGACTGTCGAGAGTGGTTGCCCCCCTTCTCGTCTTGTTGGCTCTCATTGAGTTTGGTGTCGTGATGGCCTCGAAAGGTGGTTACTTCTATGATTTCGCGACCAAAACGCACGTGTACAATTCGAAAGCGACGACCAATGATGCGGGAATTGCGAAACAGTGCCGTTACAGCTTCTGGTGTCGCATCCGTTGCGATATCAAAGTCCTTGGGACGCCCGCCCAGTAACAGGTCGCGAACTGCGCCCCCAACGAGATAGGCCTGGAATCCACCGCTGCGTAATCGCGACATGACCTTGAGCGCACCGTCGCTGATATTTTTGCGGGATATACAGTGTTGATCCCTAGGGATTATGTCCAAACGAATAAGAGCCTATTGAGGGTTTTCTACCGGCCTTGAGTCTACCACAGAAGTAATCACTGTGCCGCTGGATGGGCGAGCAAAGTGAGGGCAAAAGAAAGGGGAAACAACGTTTCCCCCGTCCAGATCTTCCTTGAGGAATTATTTTTATTTCTGTGTGTTGTTATTTTTATTGAGATGATCAAAACAACGTCAGGTTTGAATGCGTTACTGCCTCCAGGGGCCTAAAAAGTCGCTTCGCCAGTCGCCAAATTGACCTTCGGCCATCGCCTTTGGGCTTCGCATAATACGCAAGAAAGAGAAAATGAAGGGAAGATATCTTCCCCCATCCAGATCCATATCAGACTTTGTTATTTTTATTGCAGCAGCTATTATTTTTATTGGTCTACTGCATATTAAATAGCAAATTTCATGCCAAATTAAATTAATTGATACTAATCAATAGGTTGTGATCTTTAGTGTATGCTGGGCACAGGAGAAAAGACCATTTTTGTTACTAAAATACTCCCGTTTGAGGTGTGCGTTCGCGCTTGGGTAACGGTTATTTGTCCTCAGTAGCGGTGATTTTGGTTCGGTTATTCACATTGCCCTTATTTCTGGGCATACCAAATCGTTGGCGGCGCTCCCACAGGCATTTGCGGCTGACACCTAACTTTTGCGCCAGCTCCGTTTCGCTCATGGAATCCTGGTGTTCCAGCACGAAGCGTTGAAAATAATCCTCCAGTGACAGGTTTTCTCCGGGGTCATGATTGGTCGTGACGGTCCTTGGGCTGATCGAAGCATTGGGGCTCTCCTGACCGCGAATACGGTTGATGTTGACCAGTTCGAGATCAATGCCGAGTGCTTGATTGTCGATTTCTTCGCCATTGGACAAGACTACTGCCCGTTCAATGGCGTGCTCCAGCTCTCTGACATTTCCCGGCCATTGGTAGGTTGTAATAGCTTGGATGGCTCGCGGAGATAAGCGCATAAGGCTTTTCCCGGAACGTCCTGTCTGAGTTTCCAGCATACGTTCGGCCAGATACAGGATGTCTTTGCCCCGTTCTCTCAGGGGTGGTAGCGCCAAGCAAAGGACATTTATCCGATAGAATAAGTCTTTGCGGAACAATCCGTCTGCTGCCAGGCTTTGCAAATTGCGGTGGGTAGCGCAGATCAGTCGAACATTGACCTTACGTGAATGCACCGACCCTATGCGACGAATTTCTCCCTCCTGGATAAAGCGCAGCAGTCGTGCCTGCGCCTCTATGGGCAGTTCGCCAATCTCATCGAGAAACAGCGTGCCCCCATCAGCGGCTTCAATCAGCCCCATACGACTTGCATTGGCACCCGTAAAGGCGCCTTTTTCGTAGCCAAACAGTTCAGACTCGATAAGCGTATCGGGGATTGCTGCACAGTTGACCGAAATCATGATCTTATCGGCTCGCAGACTACTCTCGTGTACGCTGCGCGCCACCAACTCCTTACCCGTCCCTGTTTCACCTAGCACCAGCACTGTAGAGTCAGTCGGCGCCATTTTTTTGATATGCTCAAAGAGCAACCGCATTGCGGGACAATTGCCTATTATGCCGTCCATAGCAGAAAACGTTCCGCTGATCGTTGCGGGCTTTTGCGCAGGGCGAGCGGTGGGATGATCGGCAATGATGCGTTGAACGGCGATGACCATATCGCCGTGATCAAAAGGTTTGGCGATATAGTCCACTGCGCCCATACGCATAGAATCTACGGCTGATCGCAGGCTGGCATAGCTGGTCATAATTAATACCGGTACATCCCCCGCTTTTTTAATCAGGTCGGTACCTGGTGCGCCAGGAAGGCGTAAGTCACTGATGACCAGGTCAAAATTGGTAAAAGTGTGATCTTTTTCCGCTTCCTGTACGGAGCCGGCCTCGCTAACCTGAAAGTTGTGTCGTTCCAGTAGGCGACGCAAAGCAGTCCTGATAACGGACTCATCTTCGACAATGAGGATCTTTTGCATACGGTGTTACCTATGAGTCATTCCTACTCAACATACTACTCCCCAGTGGAATATTCCAGCCTAGGCGAGCAGATGCCTCTTACTTAAGGTTACATTTCATAGTCCGGCCCGTAACAGCCAGACGATAAAGACAGGGTAACCCGGGTGCCGCATTGAACATCCGGGCCTACCGGACTCGTGAGATGAACTTTGCCATTCATGTCATCCATGATGCTAAATACCAGTGCCAGCCCCAGTCCGGTGCCGACACCGGGATCCTTGGTGGTAAAGAAAGGCTCGAAGACCTGGGCTTGTAGTGCCTGTGGAATGCCGCTGCCATTGTCTTCCACATCAATTTGTACTTGATCACCACTTGTACTGGCCCGTATATGCACCTCCCCGTTGTTGTCACAAGCGTCTCTGGCGTTACCCAGCAGATTGATAAACACCTGTAACAGGCGCTGGCTATCTGCCAGTACCAGTAATTCCCGGTCGCACTGATTGTCAAACTGCACCGGCTTGGCTTCTCTGTCTAAGGCCAGCAAATGAATGGCCTCGTCCACACAGTCTGCTAGGTTGGCGGGCGTCATTTTAGTCTTTTCCAAAGATGAGCCCGCGTGTGAAAAGTTCATCAGTGATTCTACTATCCGCGTGACCCGACTGGTTTGCTTAAGGATATCCTGCGCCATGGTGCGGATTTCCTTCGGGTCTGATTCGTACTCGAGATTTTGTGCAAGACACGCGATGCCAGTGACTGGGTTGCCGATTTCATGAGCGACACCGGCGGCGAGACGACCAATTGACGCCAAGCGTTCATTTTGTAGCAGCTCTTCTTCCAGTAATTCGATGTCGGTAATGTCCTCCACCATGATGACTGTATTGCTATGATAATTTTCCTTGATCAGTGTTTTGTGCAGATCAACCCAGCGTGAAGGACTGTTCTCCATCGCGACTTCTTTTTTTATCACCGTTTCAGTATCCCCTCGTAGAAACCCTTCAAGAATAGAGCCCCATGGATGGGGGATGTTGCCCAATAAAGATCCCAGAACATCAGTTGGCGCGATTCCGGTGATTCGCTGCATACTTTGATTCCACATGAGTAGCTCGCCGTCGGCACTAATCGAGCAAGCGCCTATAGGCAGTTTGTCCAGTGTTTCTCTGTGGTGCCTACGCAAATTATCCAGATCCGCCGCCAATCCTGTAAAATGGGGTTTGGTCTGATCGAGGGTTCGCTCCATCAGGTGGATGTCTTCGGTGTCGGTGTGGGCGCCAGGCAGGAAGGGAATGCGGCCTTCGATGATACGGTGGGCGACGGCGGGACCCAGTAGCCCCGACAGATTTGCTTCTAGCCGCGCGCGCAGGCGCCTCAGAGCATAGGGCCTGGTCTCAGAGGACGAAAATTGTAGTTCACTTAGCGCTCTCTCGACTTCGGATTTTGCAGTGTTTTCTCCCAGAGACAACGCCAGCCGCTGGCTGAATTCTGCAGGGCTATAGACGGACAATATCCGACGTGTGGGGCGGGCGACGTCGTCCATAGAGCAAATCTCAGCGGCAATTTTTTCCTCGCCTGAGCTCCTTCTGGTCACAAGCGAAATGACAATGAACAAGGCGGTATTGATTCCCAATGAAACCAGAGCAGTGGCTGTCGACAACTTATTGCTGTGCCCTAGCGCCATGGAGTAGAGCGAGGTGAGCAGTTCCGGGTTTTGTCCGCCGAACAGAGGCAACAGCATTGAGAAGAACCAGATGCCCAGTCCGCCGCTGAGTCCAACGAGGAGGCCTGTGCGGTTGGCTCGGGGCCAATAGGGAGTAGCAATGATGCCTGGCAGAAACTGTAGTGTGCCAATGAACGCCACCAGCGCCAGCTGCGAGAGGCTTTGCCGACCGTTTAGTGTCGTAAAAAAGATATACCCGGCCAGTATCAGAATCGTAATTAGACCCCGGCGCAGCCATTTGAGCTGAACATAGATATCTTGTCTTCGATTGATTTGCAGCGGACTAAAAGGCAGCACCAGGTGATTGAGGCACATATTGGACAGTGCCAGTGTCGTGATGATGATAGTGGCACTGGAGGCTGATAGTCCCGCTACAAAGGCGGCGGTACTGATCGCACCGGACTGTAGGGCCATGCCAATAGCCAGCCCAGTGTAGTCCATCGGTAACTCGTGGCCCAGCTTGACCCCCGCCCAGGTCACCGGAAGGATGGGCAGACTCAGTAACAGCAAATAGAGCGGAAGCCCCCAAGTGGCAATGCGCAAGCCGCGGCTGTCGTTGTTTTCGGCAAAAGCCATATGAAAGATGTGCGGCATACACACTGCGCCCGCGAAAAATATCAGCAGCAGGGCGCGGGCATCGTCGCCCTGAATAGGCTGGGCTAGCTGATTGCTCATCTGCGGGTTTTCAAGTAGCCACTGTTCCAACCCCGCAATGCCCCCGAATACGGTGTAAACCGCTGCGAGGAAAAGAATTAACATAGCACCTAACTTGACTAGCGATTCAAACGCGATGGCAGTCACTAAACCGGTGTTACGGTGCTGAGATGACACATGGCGAGTACCGAACAGGATGGAAAATACTGTGATGATGACGCAAAAAAGAAATGCCAGCAGGTTATTCCCATTTCCACCGAACGACTCGGTCGCACTGTTACCAGCAAGGATATGGATGCTCTCGGCTACTGCCTGGATTTGGAGCGCGAGCAGCGGAAGCAGCGTGATGCACATAGCAACGGTCACCGCAGACCCGACCCAAGGGCTGCGAAAACGGAACGTCAGAACGTCTGCCAGAGAAGCGAGTTGATAGACCCTGCACAGTCGCAAGAGAGGCATCAACAGTACAAGGGGCAATACAAACATTAAGACCACGCCGAGGTAGTACAATAAAAAGTTGTAGCCGAACTGGTGGGCCATGGCGATCACGCCATTGCTGGCCATTGCTCCAGCGAATACACCCAGAGAAAGGACGTAGACCGCGGGATGATGGGTAATGCGTTTCGGGATGATGCCGCGGTCGGCCAGATAAGCCACTGCAAACAAGCCGGTAAGATAAGCAATAATAACCAGCAGTATTTGACTAAGGCTAAAGATCATCTGGATATCTCTTGCGCTGGTTCCAGTAGGCTGCTGCCACGATCAACAGCCATAACTGGTAGGGTCGGTACCATGCGACTTCTGAACTCACCATCCAACTCTCGATCGCGGGGAAAAAAATCAGCACAACGCCGACCATCAATAACAGGAAGCGGTTGATATACATGACCCAAGTTCCCCCATTAATAGCAGTTACTGTATTGATGACAATATTGCTGAAACGCTGTCTGGCATTGGATACTACGGAAGCGACTGCTGTGCGTAAAGTTCATACACTCAGGCCAATACTGGCGGCAGGGATGGACGACACGGCTGGGATCTGCTCGAGTGACCAGTGTTCGATAGCATAGGCTAGCAATTGTTCTACACTCGCCAGCGCCGCCGGAGGTTCGCATTGGTGCAGGAAACGCAAGGCACAGAGCAGGTTGCTGTGAGCCATGCTGTTGTCTAGTGCCGGCGCGTGGTTCTGTTTGCTAAATTTTTGTCCCTGCCGGGTTGTTATGACAGGAAGGTGGCAATAGCGAGGAGTAGGGTAATCCAAGCGCTGCTGCAGAAAGATCTGGCGTGGTGTTGAGTCCAGCAGGTCCGACCCGCGCACGACGTGGGTGATACCCTGCTCGGCATCGTCGACGACCACTGCTAGCTGATAGGCATACAGTTTGTCCTTTCGTTTTACCACGAAATCTTTCAGAGATTGACCCAGCAATGTGTGCTCTGGTCCTTGCAGCCTATCTGTGAACAGAATGTCCTGTTCACAAGGGACACTTACTCTGACAGCAGCAGGCCCGGATATTTTTGTCTGAGATGTTCGGCAATTACCCTGACAGGCGCCGCTTGTGCTCAGTATTGCGCGGGTGCAGTCACAGGGAAAAAGGTTGCCGCGATCCGCTAGATTAGTGAGGGCAGCGGCGTATGCTGAGGTCCGTGTACTCTGGTACAGGATATTTTCGTCCCAATGCAAGCCGTGACATTGCAGGCTGTGGAGGATGCTGTCGGCGGCGCCAGGTTCCTCGCGGGGAGGGTCAAGGTCTTCCATGCGGACCAGCCAACTGCCAGTGCAGTGACGAGCGTCCAGATAGCTTGCTAGGGCAGCAATCAAAGAGCCTAGGTGCAGCGGCCCAGTGGGTGAGGGCGCAAAACGCCCTCGGTACTGTATGTTGGAGCGGGGCACCGTTAGCGCCCGCAGGGCTTAGCCCATTTCCTGTTTTTCTTTGATCTCGGCCAGCGTCTTGCAATCGATACATTGGGTCGCAGTCGGCCTGGCTTCGAGACGCTTGATGCCTATATCCACGCCGCAGGCCTCACAGTATCCGTAGTCGTCAATATCGATGAGCTCCACAGTGGAATCGATCTTCTTGATCAGCTTGCGCTCTCTGTCTCGCGTACGCAATTCCAGACTGAATTCTTCTTCCTGAGTGGCTCGATCGGCTGGATCAGGGAAGTTGGCAGCTTCATCTTTCATATGGTTTACAGTGCGATCCACTTCTTGCATCAAATCGCTCTTCCAATTCAGCAAGATCGTCTTAAAATGCGCGCGCTGTTGCTCATTCATGTACTTTTCGCCCCGTTTTGGTTTGTAGGGCTCGAAGTTGTTGAACTCAAGGCCGACTGAGTTCTTGGGCGCTTTGGGTCTTTTGACTGTTTTAGTCGCAGCGGCGGCTTTAGCGGTCTTAGCGGGTTTGACTGTTTTAGTCGCAGCGGCGGCTTTAGCGGTCTTAGCGGGTTTGACTGTTTTAGTCGCAGCGGCGGCTTTAGCGGGTTTGACCGCTTTAGTCGCAGTGGCAACTTTAGTCGTTTTGGTCGTTTTCGGTGTTTTGGCTGCTCGAGGCATGGTTATTTTTCCATACGGCAAAGGTAACTTGACAATGTCTACAATTCTTCGAGAAAGGGCTGCCAAGAGGAGCCCAAATCCGAGGGCGGAGAAGCTACCAGATAACAGCGGGTCCTGCCAGTATTTCCTTGCGCTTTTTCGCGTTTGCTATCACCCCCAATCGGCAGTTGCTAGTATAGCCGGCTTGCCACAGTGGAGGTTATCTATGTTGGGTCCGAGAAAATTCATTGATAGGCCAGGGGGCTTTTCCCAGCGCATGGCTGAAATTGAGCCATTCAGGGTGGTGGAAGTGTTGGCTCGAGCAACGCAGTTGGCAGCGGGCGGTGCCGACATTGTGCACATGGCGGCTGGCGAGCCCGATTTTGTTACCGCGGCGCCCATCGTAGAAGCGGGTCAGGCCGCTCTCGCGCGCGGTGCGACGCACTATTCCCAGGCTGCCGGCATTCCACAACTACGTGAGGCGTTGTCACAGCATTACGCTGACGTCTATGGTTTAGACGTTGCGCCTTCGCGTATCCTGATTACGCCTGGTGCGTCCGGTGCCCTGTTATTGATTGCGGCACTGTTAATGAACCCCGGTGACGGGATGCTTATGACCGATCCTGGTTATCCCTGCAATCGACACTTTATGCGCCTGGTGGAAGGGCGTGGGCAGTTGGTGCCGGTAGGTGCTGGCAGCAACTACCAATTGAACGCCGAACTGGTCCAGGCCCACTGGCAGGACAATACCATCGGGGCCATGGTGGCTTCACCGGCAAACCCCACAGGCACTGCGCTGTCCCGGGAGGAACTGACGGGCCTGTCGGGGGCCGTGCGATCGCGTAATGGCTATCTACTGGTAGATGAGATTTATCATGGGCTAGTTTATGACGGATCGGCTCCATCGGTGTTGGAGGTCGATCCCGATGCCTTCGTTATTAATAGCTTTTCGAAATACTTCGGCATGACGGGTTGGCGTCTGGGTTGGCTGGTAGCGCCAGAGGCGGCGACGGCCGAGATGGAGAAGCTGTCTCAGAATTTATTTATTTCGATGTCTACCATGGCCCAGTATGCAGCGTTGGCAGGCTTCGAGCCGGGGACACGGGAGATACTGGAGCAGCGCCGGGAGATATTTGGTCAGCGCAGGGACTATCTGTTATCAGCGTTGCAGGAACTGGGCTTTTTGGTACCCTGTCATCCACAGGGCGCTTTCTATATCTATGCTGATGCCAGCCGGTTTACCGACGATAGTCAGCAATTTTGCCTGAATTTACTCGAGGAGCACGGCATCGCTCTGACACCGGGTGTGGATTTCGGTCATCACCTAGCCGGCCAGCATGTGCGTTTCTCCTACACCACTAGCATGGATCGCCTGGAGCTTGCTGTGGAGCGGCTGGCGAAGGTGTTGGGCTGATGGTGGCACACAAGTGTTGCTTTTCTCAGGTTCGCGTTAGGATGCTCAAGAGAAGGCGGTATCGTGGCAATTCCGGTGCCAGAATTAAGCAACTTCAGCGGAGATACCACCTATGGCCAGGGCGCTCAATCGAAGGCAGTTAACGGGGCTGGATGAAACGCATCTTGTCATGCTTGCCGACGGCCATCGTTTACAAAGCGAGGTAGCTCGAGCCTTTACGGCGCTCCAGTCAGATGCCCGCAACGCTGGCTTCGAACTGTCGATAGCCAGTAGTTTTCGACCTTTCTACCGCCAACTCGCCATTTGGAACGGCAAGGCCGCCGGCACCCGACCGATACACGATGATCAGGGTCGCCCTATATCGATCGAACGATTGTCCCGCACGGAACAGCTCCATGCGATCCTGCGTTACTCGGCAATGCCGGGTACGTCGCGGCATCACTGGGGTACGGATTTAGATGTGTACGACTCTGCGGCCGTGCCTTCAGAGTATCCGTTGCAGTTATCCCCCGATGAAGTTGCTACAGGCGGTGTATTCGATCGGCTGCATTGTTGGCTGGATGCGAGATTGGCCGCTGGCGAGTCACACGGATTTTTTCGACCCTATGGGAAAGATCGCGGCGGTGTTGCGCCCGAGCGCTGGCACCTGAGCTACGCGCCGTTGTCAGTTGCATGTGCTGCGCAGTTTAACAGTGCAGCGCTGGCTTTTTGTTGGGGCTGTGATGAGGTTGAAGAGGAGATGCTATTAAAAGCGGAGGTTGACGCAGATTTGCCGCAAATCTTGGCGCAGTATGTTGCTGTGCCCGAAGATTGGTGTCCCACTATCTTGTTGTAAACACCCCTCTGTGAACCGTGATGTGATATCGAGAGGGGGACTGTGTGCTGGACGTTACTCGCTCGTCTTCGCTTCAGTGTGTAGGTGTCCGAAGTGGTGATTGTAATCTAGTTCGGCAGCGGCAATGACTTTTAGGGCCTCCTCGCGACCATAGACAAGATCCACCTTAACGTTGTTCTCTTTGCCTGGAACCATTTTGTAGGTAGAGAAGTAATGCTGCAGGCGCTCGGTTTTGATCGCTGGCAGGTCAGCGATGTCGTGTACATCGCCCCAGATATTGTCTCCTTCAAGCACCGCCACAATTTTGTCGTCGGCTTCGCCGCCATCAATCATTTGAATGCCACCCACCACTCGGGCTTTTAGCAGAATGTCTGCGCGGGTGATGTGACGCTCGGAAAATACGCAGATGTCCAGTGGGTCGCCGTCCGCAACATCCACTCCCGGGCAGCGCTTGGCGACTTCTTCCGCACAGTAAGTCCGCGGAATGAAACCATAGAGAGCCGGTGGGCTTGATGTCGTGCGCTGAGGCCGGTCTACCATCAGGAAGCCCGATGCTTTATCTAGCTCATATTTGACGACGTCAGAAGGTGTCATCTCGATGTAAACCTGGACAATATCTTTGGGCGCGTCATTCGCCCGCACGTGCAGGCCATGCCAGGGGTGGCGGCGCCATCGATTAAACTCACTGTTGCTGTACATGGTTTTACCTCGAATTCATTGGGTTGGTTGCAAGATTCAGAAGGCGCGCATTGTACAGATAACAGCAGGCAAAATCTTGCCCGAGTCGAGAAAAATTAGTGGTTATATAGGGTTTATCGCTACAATTTGAACGGGGTTTTTAGTTTTCGTGGCACAGATATGTTTTTCAACCGGACATAGTTTGGCAAACCGTTGCGGTATTCTGGATAGGCCTCTCCCGCGATGAGAGGCGTCAGGTAGGCTTTTGCTGCATCGGTAATGCCCAAACCGTCGCGGCTGATGTAGTTGCGTGGCATTTTTTTCTCGCGATTGGCCACATTCTCCAGGGATGCCTCACCGATGGACCAGGTGTAGCGTTTTCCTTTGCCGCGCACGATGCAGGGCATGATGGCATTGTCGCCACGCAGGGCAAACGTAACAGCAGCCTCGCCCACTGCATAAGCTTGATCCACATCAGTCTGGGAGGCAATATGCCGTGCCGAGCGTTGCAGATAATCCGCCACCGCCCAGTGATATTTGTAACCGAACTCTAATGTAATCATCTGCGCTAACTGCGGGGCTAGCCCGCCCAGTTGGCTGTGGCCAAAGGCATCTTTGAGCCCGGACTCTGCCAGGAAGGTGCCGTCCTGATATTGGGCTCCCTCTGAGGCGACAATGACACAGTAGCCGTGACGTTTGACGGTGCGCTGTACTTTCGCCATGAATTTGTCTCGGTCAAAGGCGATTTCTGGAAACAGAATTATGTGCGGGGCATCGCCTTTTTGCGTCGCGGCCAAACCACTGGCTGCAGCAATCCAGCCGGCATGGCGCCCCATAACCTCCAGGATGAAGACTTTGGTGGAGGTCTCACACATTGAGGCTACATCCATCGCCGCTTCGCGCGTGGAGATGGCGATGTACTTCGCTACAGAACCAAATCCTGGACAGTTGTCGGTCAGCGGAAGGTCATTATCGATCGTTTTTGGTATGTGTATCGCTTGCAGTGGATAACCGGTGGCTTGGCCCAACTGAGAGACCTTTAGGCAGGTGTCAGCAGAGTCTCCCCCTCCGTTATAAAAGAAGTAGCCGATGTTGTGCGCCTTGAACACCTCAAGAAGCCGTTCATACTCGGCAGGGTTTTCCTGCAGACTTTTCAGTTTGTGGCGGCAGGAGCCGAAAGCACCTGCGGGCGTTGTCAGCAGACCGTGAATGGCGGCGGCGCTTTCCTTGCTGGTATCGATCAGGTCCTCTTGCAGCGCGCCAATGATGCCGTTGCGGCCAGCGTACACCTTGCCGATCTGTGAGCGATGCTTTCTGGCGGTCTCAATGACGCCACAGGCAGAAGCATTAATCACAGCCGTGACGCCGCCAGACTGGGCGTAGAAGGCATTTCTCTTTGGCATGTATTGTCGGTTCCTGATGGAGGGAGCGCGCATGCTCCGGCTACGTTAATGATGTTGTTTGGTTTAGGCTTAGAGTGTACGGCAATTGGCACAACTTGTGCACTGCCGCGGTGGTTTTGCTTCGCTGACTGTAGCGGTCGACAAGCACATGCTATTATGCGTCTTTTATGTAAGGAGCAGTTGTTGAAAGGGCATATTCATATTCTCGGCATTTGTGGCACGTTCATGGGTGGCATCGCATTGCTGGCGAGGGAGTTGGGTTATCGGGTGACGGGTTCTGATGCTAGTGTCTATCCTCCCATGAGCACTCAACTGCGTGCTGCCGGTATCGACCTGATGGAAGGTTATTTTCCCGAGCATTTGCAACCACGCCCGGATGGCGTGGTGGTCGGCAACGCTATGACACGGGGCAACCCATTAGTTGAGTATTTGCTGAATACGGGCCTTCCCTATACATCAGGGCCTCAGTGGCTGGCAGAGCATGTGCTACAAGGCAAATGGGTGTTGGCAGTGTCTGGCACTCATGGCAAGACCACCACTAGTAGCATGCTGGCCTGGATACTGGAATATGCAGGGATGGCGCCGGGCTTTCTCATTGGTGGAGTGCCTGCGAATTTTGGCGTCTCGGCGCGCTGTGGTGATTCGGATTTTTTTGTGGTTGAGGCCGATGAGTACGACACTGCATTTTTTGATAAACGGTCCAAATTTGTTCACTATCGCCCGCGCACCTTGACGATTAATAATCTGGAGTTCGATCATGCCGACATTTTCGATAACTTGGCGGCAATTCAGCGCCAGTTTCACCATGTCGTGCGCTGCGTCCCCGGTGAGGGACTGATTGTGCGTCGCCATGCCGTTCAGGCCATAGAGGACACGCTGGCCATGGGTTGCTGGACGCCCACAACTTCTTTTGGCATCGGCGAGAACGGCACTGCTGACTGGAGTGCACAACTGCTGGCAGAAGACGGTTCGGCATTTCGTGTGGCGTTTAGTGGCGGCGAGACCAGAGATGTCCATTGGTCACACTGTGGCCGTCACAATGTTGAAAATGGGCTTGCCGCTCTCGTGGCGGCGCGACATGCTGGTGTTACACCAGATGTCGCAGTGGCAGCCCTTGAAGAGTTCCAGGGTGTCAAACGTCGACTTGAATTGTTGGGTAGGCCCGGCGATGTGGCATTGTACGATGATTTTGCTCATCACCCGACGGCTATTGCGACGACTTTGCAGGGGCTGCGTGCGCGCGCCGGAAGTGGTCGCGTCATTGCACTGATAGAGCCCCGCTCCAATACCATGCGCATGGGTGAGCATCGACAACAGCTGGCGGCGGCCACTGCGGAGGCTGATTCGGTCTATTGGTTTCAGCCTGCGGGCATGGACTGGTCGCTGGAATCGGTGGTAGCGGACAGTCCGGTGCCTGCGACGGTGATAGACGATGTGGACGCGCTGGTGACACGGGTTGCGGCTGAGGTCGTTGCCGGTGATCAGGTTGTCATTATGAGCAATGGTGGCTTTGGTGGTATTCACCAAAAACTTCTGAATCACTTGCAGGATGTAGCATCCCTATGAATTCATCACTTTCGTCTTTTTACGATGTGCTGGTGCTGCGCCGTCCGTGGCTATCCCTGCTTCTCGTGGCGCTGTTGCTGGCAGCAATGTCGACGCAACTGGACAAAATCAAAATCGATGCTTCTGCCGACTCCCTAATGTTGCAGGGTGATCCGTCTTTGGAGTTCTATCGGCAGGTCTCCAAAGAGTATAGCGCTGAAGACTTTGTGCTAATTACTTGGCAGCCCAATGCACCGCTGTTGTCGCCGCAGTCGCTGGAACCACTGGGCGAGATGGCCGAGGCATTGAGGCGGCTAGACGGCGTATCTTCTGTTGTCACCATTTTGGATGTGCCGCTGTTGGAGAGTCCGCCCGTTACGCTGTCGGATATGATATCCGTTGATCCCCTGCCTACGCTGGAGCAGCCGGGCCTGGATCTGGATATGGTGCTGCGAGAATTTACCACCAGTCCGATTTATGCCGATCTGCTGGTGAGTCGTGACGGTCTCATCAGTGCTGTACAGATCAACCTCTATCGTGACGAGCTCTATTTTGAATTACTGGATGCGCGTGAAGCCTTGCGGTCCAAGCGTAATAGTGAAAATTTCTCCGCATCACAGCGCAGGGAGCTGGAGTCTATCGAGGCAGCGTTCAAAATTCGCTCGGCGGTCGTGCTGGAGCGTGACCAGCTATTGGTGCAAAACGTGCGGAAAATTGCTGCACAGTATACGGGTCACGCTCGATTGTTTGTCGGCGGGGTGCCGATGATTGCTGCGGACATGGTGAGCTTCGTCAGTAACGATCTAGTGGTTTTCGGCAGTGCGATTTTGGGCATCATGATGGTGGCGCTGGCTATTATTTTTCGTCGTGTGCGTTGGGTTGTGATTCCACTGGTTACCTGTGCAGGGACGGTGCTGATCATGCTCGGTCTGCTCGGTGCACTGGACTGGCGCATGACGGTCATCTCGTCTAATTTTGTTGCGGTGTTACTCATCATCTCCCTGGCCATGGCTATCCACCTGATAGTGCGCTACCGAGAGTTACATGCTGAGGATCCAGATGGAGATTTTCACGAACGCGTGCTGCAGAGCATGAAGCTGATGGCGGTACCGTGTTTTTACACCGGTCTTACGACGATAGTCGCCTTCATGTCTCTGGTGGTGTCGGGCATCCAGCCGGTCATCGATTTTGGCTGGATGATGACGGTGGGTGTGTGCGTGGCTTTGCTGATGTCGTTTGTTGTTGTGCCCTGCCTGATGCTGGTCTGGCCAGAGGGTAAACCGCATCACCATTCGGGAAGCGATCCCGCGCTCACTGCGTTTTTCGCTCGTCTGACCGACCGGCATGGAAACAGTGTTTTGTTGGTCAGTGGCCTGTTGGTTGTTCTTGTCGTCATCGGCATCAGTCGCCTTCAGGTAGAAAACCGCTTCATTGATTACTTCAAAAAAACGACGGAGATCTATCAGGGTATGGAATTGCTGGACACCATGCTAGGCGGCACTATCCCTCTGGACATTATTATTTCGCCCCCCGACAGGGACGCGCCATTACCGGGCTTAGAGAGGGTCGCGTCCAGCTCGGAACCGATACCAATATCCGCCGATGATCCCTTCGCCTTAGACGATGCGTTCGGTGACGATGACTGGGACGATGAGTTCGCAAATGACACGGATGAGTTCGCCAGTTCAGCAGACAATTTTCAGCCCAGCTACTGGTTTAGTTTGGCGGGTATGCGAGAGCTTGATCGTGTGCACAACTACATCGACTCCTTGCCTGAGACAGGTAAAGTGCTGTCGTTGTCAACTGTGTTTGCGGTGGTGAAAGATTTGATGGGGCAAGATATCGGTGGCGTTGAACTGGCGATCGTACAAAAGAGCTTCCCCGATGACCTGAAAGAACTGATGGTCTCTCCTTATTTCTCTGAACAGAATGAACAGGTGAGATTGACGGTGCGTGTGAGAGAAACCAGTAAAGACCTGCGCCGAGATGAGTTTCTGCGCGGGGTGCGTGAGCACCTTGAAGGGCCACTCGGTTTGGCGCCGGAGCGAATACAGTTCACCGGCATGTTGGTTCTTTATAATAATGTGTTACAAAGTCTATTTCAGTCACAGATACTCACGCTTGGTGCCGTCTTTGGCGCCATTCTCATTATGTTCTTGCTGTTGTTTCGATCACTGTCTCTGGCTTTGATCACGTTGGCGCCCAATATGCTGGCCGCTGGCCTAGTATTGGGCGCTATGGGCCTTTTGGGTATTCCTTTGGATATCATGACGATTACTATCGCCGCTATCGTTGTGGGCATCGGTGTCGATGACTGCATTCATTACGTTCATCGTTTTATCAAAGAGTTCGCGGTGGATCGGGACTACTGCGCCGCCATGTATCGCTGTCACAATAGCATCGGTCGTGCGATGTACTACACCACACTGACGGTAGTGGTCGGATTTTCGACTCTCACGCTATCCAATTTTAATCCCAGTATTTATTTTGGACTGCTCACCGTGCTGGCCATGGCGGCTGCGGTATTGGGTGCGTTGTTACTCCTGCCACGTTTAATTCTCGTATTTAAGCCCTTAGGTCCTGAGGGCATCGCGTGAATTGCCCTGGCGTTAAATTCGCACGAGCGCAGCGGCTCCGCGTCTGATGGAGTGTCGAACAGACTGCGGCGCCTGTTGTATTGCTATTTCAATTCATCAGCCTTTTTACGCCATGCCAAACGGTAAGCCGGCTGGCGTGTCCTGTGTTCACTTAAGCCCGAGCATGCGCTGTATCTTGTTTGGCGATGCGCGACGTCCTGATTTGTGTGATGCTTTTAAAGCGGAACGCGAATTCTGCGGTGATAACCGTGAGCAGGCTTTGGTCCGGCTGGCCCAGCTTGAGCTGCAAAGTTTGCCAGACGTGCTGGCTCTCGAAGGTGACGTATGACTGAGCTATCGTTGTTTCCGCTGTCGGGGGTGTTGCTGCCCTTCGGCCGTATGCCGCTAAAAATTTTTGAACAGCGTTATCTCGATTTGGTGCGCGAAAGCATGAAGACCGATACTCCCTTCGGTGTGGTGTGGATACGCCATGGCGGTGAAGTCGGGCAACGTGGTCGTGCGACACCTGAGTTGGGGGACTACGGCACCTGTGCCCGTATCGTGGACTGGGATCAACTGTCCAATGGCCTGCTCGGAATTACCATTGAAGGAGCCCAGCGCTTTGAGTTGCGCAAGACGCACACGCGCTCTAATGGATTGGTAGTGGGGCAAGTTGACCTGCAGCAGCCTACCGTTGCGACACCTTTAGCTGAAGGGTGGTTGTCATTGCTGGACGTCTTACGCAGCCTCGAAACACATCCGCATGTGCAGCGTATGAATCTGCGCGTGGATTACAATGATGCCTGGCAGGTTGGTTATACCCTATTGCAGCTGTTGCCGCTGGAGGAGTCTCTGAAATACGAGTTACTGGGCATCGACAACATTGAGGGGTTAATGTTGGAGTTGCATCTGCTGCTGAACCAGATTAGTGGTGAGGACTAGTCGGGGCTTGTGCTCCTTGCTTTAGCTAAACTCGGGTAACCACCCGCCTGATTCTTTCCAGCGATTGACGATGTCACAAAACAATTCTGCTGTGCGTTCCGCATCATAGGCAGCGGAGTGTGCTTCGTTGTTGTCAAAAGCAATGCCGGCTTCGGCGCAGGCCTTGGCCAATACGGTTTGTCCGAAGGCCAGGCCTGCCAAAGTAGCAGTATCGAAAAATGAAAAGGGGTGGAATGGGTTGCGCTTGATACCGCAGCGCTCCGCCGCCGCAGTGATGAAACCCGCATCAAAGTGCGCATTGTGTCCGACGAGGATCGCGCGCGTACATTGTTGGTCGCGGATCTCTTTACGCACGACGTTAAATAACTCTCCCAGAGCTTCTTCTTCCGTGACAGCCTCTCTAAAGGGGTGGTAGGGGTCTATGCCGGTGAAATCCAGCGCCGCTTGCTCGATATTTGCGCCTTCAAAGGGCTGGACATGGTAATTATAGGTGCGGTGCACTGCCAACTGTCCGTCTTCATCCATACGCAAGGTGGTTGCGCCCACTTCCAGCAAGGCATCGGTGCCGGCAATGAAGCCACCGGTTTCCACATCAATTACCACGGGTAGGAACCCGCGAAAGCGATCGTTGATCTCGTGTCCACTAATTATTTTCACGCGTCAGCTCCGGAATTAACGACCTGCCAGGCTACTGATTCCGACGCGCGCAGCGGCGTTAGGGTGTTTGTTCCCAAAGGAATTTTTGCCGGAATTTCCCAGCTCTGTTTACGCAGGGTGATCGTATCCTTGTTGCGGGGTAGGCGGTAGAAGTCTGCTCCAAAGTGGGATGCGAAAGGCTCCAGCTTCTCCAGCGAATCGAGGTTTTCAAACACTTCAGTGTAAAATTCGAGTGCCGCATGGGCGGAGTATATTCCGGCGCAGCCACAGCCGTTCTCCTTGCTAGCGGTGCTATGGGGGGCGGAATCTGATCCCAAAAAGAATTTGGGATCACCCGAAATAGCGGCCGCCTGCAGCGCTTCCTGATGAATATTACGTTTGAGTACGGGCAGACAATAATAGTGGGGTCGGATGCCGCCTACTAGCATATCGTTGCGGTTGAACATTAAATGGTGCGGCGTAATGGTAGCGGCGACATTCGTACCCGCAGCGCTGACAAACTGCACGGCATCGGCAGTGGTGATATGTTCCAGCACGATACGCAGGGACGGGAAACGTGCTGCGATTGGCGCCAGATGTCGATCAATGAAGACCTTTTCCCGATCGAAAATGTCGATATCGCGGTCAGTGACCTCGCCGTGAATCAATAAGGGTAGGTCAGCTTCTTCCATAGCGGCCAGAGTCGGAAAGAGTTTTTCCAGTTCAGCCACGCCTGCAGCAGAGTTAGTGGTGGCGCCCGCCGGGTACAATTTGACGGCATGCACACTCGCTGTGGCGGCGGCCAAGCGAATCTCGGCTGTCGTGGTCTGGTCGGTCAGGTAAAGTACCATCAGCGGTTCAAACTGGCGTGGCAGCGTGCTCATGGCGTCCGTGATGCGATCACGATATGCGAGTGCCTGTGCAACCGTCGCTGCCGGGGGCACTATGTTAGGCATAATGACTGCTCGGCCGAAATAGCGAGCCAGGTCTGCACAGGTTCGCTGCAGGGCCGCCCCGTCTCTCAGGTGCACATGCCAGTCATCGGGGCGGGTAATGGTCAGTTCGATCACGAGGAACCTTATGGCTTAAAACGCAGGCGAAGATACTACCACAAAGAGGGCAGACTCTTCACCGTGTGGTCTCCATTGAGGGATTAGGGACTGGGAATTGAGCCTCCCCAGCGTTAGAATGTGCAGCCACTTTGATCCTAGCTCCGAGGAGCCTCAAATGTCAGATATAAATAAGGTTGTGTTGGCCTATTCCGGCGGTCTCGACACGTCAGTCATTGTGCGTTGGTTGCAGGACAATTACGCCTGTGAAGTGGTGACGTTTACCGCAGATATTGGCCAGGGCGAGGAGGTTGAACCGGCCCGTGCCAAGGCTGAGGCGATGGGCGTCAAAGAAATCTATATTGATGACCTACGTGAAGAGTTCGTACGCGACTTCGTTTTCCCCATGTTTCGTGCCAATACTATCTATGAAGGAGAGTACCTGCTCGGTACCTCTATTGCGCGCCCGCTGATAGCTAAAAGACTGATTGAAATTGCCAATGAAACCGGTGCGGATGCAATTTCGCACGGTGCCACGGGCAAAGGTAATGACCAGGTGCGTTTTGAGTTGGGCGCCTACGCATTGAAGCCCGGCATTCAGGTTATTGCCCCTTGGCGAGAATGGGATCTGAGCTCACGTGAATCGCTAATGGCGTATTGTGAAACGCATGGCATCCCGGTGGATTATGCCAATGCGAAGAAAAAATCTCCCTATTCGATGGATGCTAACCTGCTGCATATCTCCTACGAGGGCGATCTGCTGGAGGATCCCTGGAACGAGCCCGAAGAGTCGATGTGGCGCTGGAGTGTCAACCCGGAAGCCGCACCGGACAGTGCGACCTATATAGAACTTGAATTTGAGCGCGGCGACATCGTCGCTATCGATGGTCAGACGATGACTCCAGCGACCGTCCTGGAGCAGCTGAATAAAGTCGGCGGCGCGAATGGCATAGGCCGCGATGATATTGTTGAAAACCGTTACGTGGGTATGAAATCTCGCGGTTGCTATGAAACGCCTGGCGGTACAATTATGCTCAAGGCCCATCGTGCAATCGAATCTATTACGTTAGATCGTGAGGTTGCACATCTCAAGGATGAACTCATGCCGCGTTATGCGCTAATGATTTATAACGGCTATTGGTGGTCGCCGGAACGCAAGATGTTGCAAGCGGCGATCGATCATTCCCAGACGGTTGTTAACGGTACCGTGCGGCTAAAACTTTATAAGGGTAATGTGATGGTTGTGGGACGTCAGTCTGAAGATAGCCTGTTTGATCAGAGCATTGCCACGTTTGAGGACGATGCCGGGGCTTACAATCAGGCAGATGCGGAGGGTTTTATTAAACTGAACGCACTTCGAATGCGCATTGCTGCAGACAAAGGACGTTCGCCCCTCTAGGTGCTTCACGGTGCACTAATAAAAGTCATGCGACTGTACGGATAAGTTGTCCAACTCATGAGAATAATCATACAGAGCGCCGGCGATCACATGGGTGACGTTATCTTTGGTGTCTACAATGCCGTTCACCAGTAACAGTTTTCCGTTCATCAAGGCCTGGCGAAAGTGTTGTTGTGTTCGCTCCCACACTACAATATTGCTGTTGCCAGTTTCATCTTCCAGAGTAAGAAATAAAACGCCCGAGGCAGTTCCCGGACGTTGGCGACAGGTGACTAGCCCCGCAATGCGCACGAAACGTTTATGCCCAATGGATGCCAGATCGGTGTGGCGCTTGCAGCGGTTGAAAGGGGCGCGGTCGCGCAACAAGCTCAATGGATGGGCGCGCAAGGTGAGACCGGTGGCGCGGTAGTCTGAGAGGACTTCTTCCGCTATCTGTGGTGCGGGCAACTGCACGCCATCGTCGAAATAACTGGCGTTCTGGTACTGTTCATCGCGTAACAAGGGTTTGGGTTGTTCCAGTGCCATGATTTGCCACTGCGACTGATGTCGATGTCCGCTCAGCGATTGCAGAGCGTCCGCATCTGCTAGTGCTTCCATGTCGCGTTTGTTCAGGGCGGCCCACTGACGCAAATGGCTGATCTGGCGAAAAGGGTTGCGTTGTCGCGCTTCTACCACTCTCTGCGCGCCTTGCCGGCTTAGGCCCCTGACCAAGCGCAGGCCCAGTCGTAGCGCTGGTTGGTTCTGTTGTGTAGAGCGGCTGTCCAATAACTGGTGATCCCAGTCGCTATGGTTGACGTCGATAGACAATACGGTGACACCGTGGCGGCGGGCGTCCTGAATTAACTGCGAGGGGCTGTAAAACCCCATGGGCTGACTGTTCAGTAGCCCCGCAATAAACGCGGCCGGGTGATGGCGCTTGAGCCATGCGGAAATATACGCCAGAAGAGCAAAGCTGGCAGAGTGTGATTCCGGAAAACCGTAACCCCCGAAGCCCTTGATCTGCTCGAACAGGCGTCGAGCAAAATCCTCGTTGTAGCCGCGTTCGATCATGCCTTGGGTGAGCTTTTCCTCGAAGGTCAGCAGTTTGCTGTTTCTGCCCCAGCTGGTAATGGCGCGGCGCAACTGGTCTGCTTCGCCGCCGGAAAAACCTGCCGCTACCATGGCGAGTTTGATCACCTGCTCCTGAAAAATAGGCACGCCGAGTGTTCGCTCTAGCACTTCTTTGATGGCGTCATCGGGGTAGGTCGCCAGTTCCAGCCCCTGTTTGCGTCGTAGGTACGGGTGCACCATATCGCCCTGAATAGGACCAGGGCGTACAATAGCGACTTGAATGACCAGATCGTAGAAACACTCAGGCTTGAGCCGCGGTAGCATGGACATCTGCGCTCGTGACTCGATCTGGAATACGCCAATGGTATCGGCAATTTGCAGCATGCGGTAAGTGGACGGGTCGTCTTTGGGGATGTCGCTGAGCGTTTTGATGGTGGGGCAGTAGCGCTGTACCATCTGTAGGCTCTTGCGAATGGCAGACAACATGCCCAAGGCCAGAATATCCACCTTGAGCAGTCCCATAGACTCGATGTCTTCCTTGTCCCACTGGATAATAGTACGTTCTGCCATGCTGGCATTTTCCACGGGTACCAGCGTCGAGATGGGGCTGCGGGTGATCACAAAGCCACCCACATGCTGTGACAGGTGCCTAGGAAAGCCCAGGATTTGTTGTACCAGTGAATAAAACAGTTCTGCCTGCTGGCTGTGGCTGGCGACACCTTGCTCTTCAAATCGTTTGTTGAGATCTGCCGAGCGATCCCACCACGCCATAGATTTTGCCAGGTCGTCGACGAACACCGGATCCAGCCCCAGTGCCTTGCCCACATCGCGCACCGCGCTGCGTGAGCGGTAGGTGATGACCGTGGCGGCCAGGGCAGCGCGTTTGCGGGAGTATTTGTCATAGATATACTGGATCACTTCCTCTCGTCGTTCGTGTTCAAAGTCCACGTCGATATCCGGTGGCTCGGCTCGTTCTTTGGAGATAAAGCGCTCGAACAGCAACGATATCTGCTCGGGCGACACTTCCGTAATAAATAGGCAGTAGCACACCACTGAGTTGGCCGCTGAGCCGCGGCCCTGGCACAGAATGTCGCGTGAGCGGGCAAAGCGTACGATGTCGTACACGGTGAGAAAATAGTACTCGTAGTGGAGTTCCTCTATTAGCGCCAGCTCCTTATCAATGCTCTGCCGTATCTTTATGGGAATACCTTGGGGCCAGCGGGCATCTGAGCCTGTCGTCACCAGCTCCCGCAGGTACTGATTGGCGTGGTAACCCGATGGCACCAGCTCTTCGGGATATTCATAACGCAGCTCATCCAAACTGAAATTGCAGAGGCTGGCAATGTGTAGAGTTTGCTCCAGTAGTGCAGGGGGATAGAGCCATTGTAATTTGTCGATAGTGCGAAGGTGTTGCTGGCTATTGCCAAGGCGTCGCCGGCCCAATTGAGCGATGCTGGTGCTGTGATAGAGGGCGGTAAACACATCATGCAGGGGTTTACGTTTGGCGGTATGCATGCGCACATCGCCGCAGGCTAGCATCGGAATATCCAATTCCTGGGCCAACTGCTGCAGCCTGAGGTAGCGCTGTACTTCATTGTTACCCAGTAGATGATTAACGCCGAGCCACAGACGATCTTTGCACAACCGCTTGAGCTGCAGACCATAGGCGTGACTGTTTTCGTCGTTCATTTGGGGCAGCCAGATCAGAAGGCAGCGTTTGAGGTGAAATATCACGTCGCGTAGGGTAACCCGGTATTCTCCCTTGGGGCTGCGCCGGCGAGCCATGCTGATCAGGCCGGACAGTTCGCTGTAGGCATCCCGAGTAGGCACTAGTGCTACCAGTCTAATACCTTCCTCCAGTATCAGCTCACTGCCGATGATGAGCTGGATGCCGGCTTCCTTCGCCGCCACATGGGCTTTGACTATCCCTGCAAAGGAACATTCGTCCGTGATGGCTAGTGCGCGATAGCCGAGCGCGGCGGCGCGCTCCACCAGTTCGTGGGGATGAGAGGCGCTGCGCAGGAAGCTGTAACAGCTGAGGCAGTGAAGTTCGGCGTAGGCTGACATAATACTGTATAAATATACAGTATTATTGAATCTGTCAAATAGATAGCACCGTTAATTAAACAGCTTGTGGCAGTTTATCCCGCGCGGGTCGCTGCTTTGAGGGGGAAGGTCAATCAACGGCCTAATAAAGCGTTGCATCGGACAAACCGGTGAACGTGATGTTAGGAACTCATCCGATGTCTTTGCGAGAGTCCTGTAGTAGTCTAACTGATAGAGTTGTCTCGGTTATAGAATGTGCCGAAGTAGACTTCGGCTCTTTGAGTATTCACCGGTCGCTCAAACCGCTGGCTGGGTCGACCTGACTAGACTTTAGGCCTTAGCTGTGGAGACTATGAATTGATTTATTACGCTATAAAAATTGCGATAACAACTATTCTGATTGTAGCGATTTCGGAGATCTCCAAGAGAAGCTCTCTTGCCGGTGCAGTCTTGGCATCTGTTCCGTTTGTTTCAGTATTGGCGATGTTCTGGTTGTACATCGATACCAATGATTCAACCAAGGTCAGTAACTTATCATCCAGCATTTTTTGGCTGGTTTTACCTTCATTAACACTTTTCTTAACGTTGCCTGTTTTGTTGAGACTAGAAGTTCATTTCTACTGGGCCATAGCAATATCAATCTGTGCCACCATTTTTTGTTACTTATTAATGCTGGCAGCATTAAATTATTTTGGGATAAAGTTATAAATAATCTATAACAACTACAGCCAACGACGCGTATCTCTTGTCGACGCCTCTCGTGGTATCCTCGTGCTATGACACAATAAGGAGTCACTCCATGTCTATTGATTGCCGTACCCGTCGTCACCGTGATCGAAGGCTACTGGACCGAGACGCCATTTTCGACTCGCTGATTCCTGAAGCATTGTCTCGTAATGCGGAGCTCGCCGCTCGAGGCCTGCGCTACAAAAACCTGCCAGCCCTCACGCTCAGCGTCGGTGATCGCACCGTCACCTTATGCGAACGGCGCGGCGCACTGCGTATCGAAGCGGGCCACGCATCCGACAGTGCGACCGCAAAACTCGATTGCGGTGCTCTCTCGGATCTTGTCCAAGACTGGACGACAACAATGGGACTGGCAATGAATTCGCGCGTTAAGATGACTCAGGGCGGCTTTGAGCACTGGATCGGCTGGGAACCAGTGCTCCGTACACTATTCGATGGTCGCCCTGTTCATGAAGCTGGCGCCATCACGGTCACCGATCGAGACGGTAGCGACCTGGATCTCAGTCGCGCGTTCGAACGCGACGATGATCGCGATGAGATCTCCCACTTTCTTCACCAAGCTGGGTTTTTACATCTACGCGGTGTGTTCACAGACGCGGAGATGGCTGCTGTATCGGCCGACCTCGACGTTGCCCTTGAGCGCGCGCGTCCCGACGATGGTGCATCATGGTGGGCGGGAGATTCGAAAGGTGTGCAGCAGGCAGTGCGTGTGCTGTTTTTCCAAGAACAATCCGCCGCGTTGCGTGCACTGCTTCAGGACGACCGGCTATCATGGCTCGCCAAGATCACAGGAGACGACCTCTGTGGCAGTGCCAAGGGCGCTGGCTGGCTGGGCGCCGAGGGTCTGATCAAGCCGCTCGATATCAAAAGTGGCCTTTCGGATCTCCCTTGGCATAAGGACTGTGGACAAGGACAACACTCCTACTATTGTAACGGCCTTTCGATCGGTCTCTCTGTTACCGGCGCGGACGAACGCAGCGGAGCACTTGGCGTTGTCCCTGGCTCCCATCGTGCCAATGTTCAGACCGCGGGTAAAGACGACAGTCTCGATTTGCCGGTGGTAAAGTTGGTCACGCGAACGGGCGACGTAACAGTGCATTGCAGTGATACGCTTCATCGCGCCTATCCGCCCATCGAGCGCCCCCGGAAGGTTGTCTACACGGGCTTTCGGCAGCCGCTTATGGAGGGTGACGTAGTCGAACAGGTGTCGGTCGAGAAGCAGCGTGCAGATCGAGCGCAGCTGACGAGTGTGCAGGATCGCATTACAGATGCAGGGGCTTGAGGGAATGCGTATATTAGCAGGCGTATAGAAATTTAAATTTTTCCAAAAATCAGGACGAGAGAAAATGCCAAAGGCAAGTGAAATCAAGAAAGGCGCGGCAGTCGAGTATAACGGTAAAACCTACATGGTCAGCGATATTGAGCGTTCGGTTCCGCAAGGTCGTGCAGGGGGAAGCATCTACCGTATGCGTATGTATGATGTAGTCACTCAAAATAAAATTGATGAGACGTTTAAGGATTCAGATATTTTGAATTTGGCCGACCTCATACGAAAACCTGTCATGCTGTCATACGTCGACGGCAATGAATATATTTTTATGGATACGGGCGATTACACGCCATATAGCCTGAATAAGGAGTCCATTGCCGATCAAGTTCTCTTTATTAATGAGACGACAAACGGTGTCCATGTGATTATGGTTAACGATCTTCCGGTGGCACTTGATTTGCCGTCTAATGTTGAGCTTGAAGTGATTGAGACTGACCCATCAATCAAGGGCGGCTCTGCAACCTCAAGAACGAAGCCTGCGCTATTGTCGACAAGCTTGACAGTGCAAGTGCCGGAGCATATCTCTGTTGGCGATAAAATAAAGGTCAGTGTGGAAGAGCGTAAGTTTTTGTCTCGAGCGGACGCCAAATGACGGCCACTGTGTGACTCAACATGAAGTTAAAAACACTATCTGCTGTTTGATTTTTTTATCTCTGTCGGGATAATATTTCTATCCCTAGCTGCCGCCGATTTTTTAGCCTGTGTTCCACTACATCACGAGATTATAATCGCGCTTATAGCTATTACTTGTGCAGGTTCAAGGTTTCGGCGGTATCCGCGCGAACACGGGCAGATAGGGCTGCATCGGTTTTTAGATCGTAGCCGTAGGAGGGAATCATTTCTTTTAATTTGGGTGCCCAATGACCGACGAGTTGCTCGTGAAAGCAGTTTTCAAGCATGTGGACCATGATCGAGACCGCGGTCGAAGCCCCTGGCGATGCGCCTAATACAGCGACTATTGAAGAGTCAGCGGAATGCACGATTTCGGTGCCGAACTCGAGTTTTCCAGTATGCGCCTTATCCTTCCGAATGATCTGTACACGCTGGCCAGCGACCACAACTTCCCAGTCTGCAACATTCGTCTGTGGATAGAACTCACGCAGAGAATCGTAGCGGTGGGAGGCGCTTTGTAAGACCTGTCCGACCAGGTACTCCTCGAGCGGAAAATTGTCGCGTGCAACCGCGAGGAGCGGCAGGATATTGTTCAACCGTACCGACTTTGGCAAATCAAAGAGCGAGCCATTTTTGAGGAATCGGGTCGAGAATCCTGCGTAAGGCCCGAACAGCAACCAGCGCTTGTCGTCTATGATACGGGTGTCGAGATGGGGGACCGACATCGGAGGAGAGCCCTTGGCCGCCAAGCCGTAGACCTTAGCACTGTGCCGATCAACCACTTCTGGTTTGCCGCAGCGTAGCCAAAGTCCGCTCACCGGGAAACCTGCATAACCTTTAGATTCTGGGATGCCGGACTTCTGCAACAGCGGGAGCGCGCCTCCACCTGCTCCGAGGAACACATATTTCGCATTTACGATACGCCGGGCACCCGTTATCTCGTCCTTAATAAAAAGCCGCCACCCTCCGTCTGCTCGACGCTCTAGGTCGACAACTGACTGCGAGAAGCGAACGGTGAAATCCTCCTGCTTCTGGAGATAGGCCAACAGGCTGGAAGTGAGCGCGCCATAGTTGACGTCGGTACCTGTTATGGTGCGGGTTGCCGCCACCTTCTGGTGTGGGTCGCGTCCTTGCATGATCAGCGGTGTCCATTCCGCAATTTTCGCGTGATCTTCAGAATACTCCTGACCGTGATAGCAATGATGGCTACTCATCGCCGCATGACGCTTCTTGAGAAACGCCTGGTTATCTTCACCGATAACGAAACTCATATGAGGCACGGGCTGGATGAACTCGCTGGGGCTGGGTATTGCACCCTTCTTGACCAAATATGACCAGAACTGCAGCGACATATCGAACTCGACGTTAACCTCTAGTGCCCTTGCGATATCGATACTGCCATCGGCGGCCATTGGTGTGTAATTCAACTCACAGTTCGCGGCGTGCCCCGTGCCAGCATTGTTCCACGCCCCTGAACTTTCTTGAGCCTCCCCAGGCAACTGTTCGAGGATCTCAAGCTTTAGATGGGGCTGTAACTCTTTTAAAAATACGCCAAGAGTCGTGCTCATGATACCTGCGCCGATTAAGGCCACATCGATCTCTTCGTCAGCCGTGGTCTCGTTCATTAACCGCTCCTCCTAGTTGCGTGGATCATATAAAATTCAGGTAGTCATTTCAAAGGCTTGAACGGTACATGCGCGTCTGGTGCCAACACGATATAAACACGGCGCCAAGGTTGATCGTCGATGATCCTCCAGGAATGACCGCCACCGACGGTGTCCTCCGCTAGAAGTATATCGCCAGTCGCGAGCTGAAACTGCTGTCCCTCTCGCGTTTCGAATTCCAGCGTCCCGCTCAACGTGATGACTAGCTGCCGCACCGGGGCCGTGTGCCATGCCAGCGTGCCGCCCGACTTCGTCTCGCGAAACGACGTGGTTGTCACCAACGACTCGTCGCTGAAAAGGTCGCCGCCAGTCGCGGAACCGAGGTCGATCATGCCTTCTTCGAACTGGGAGTTCTCATTATTGCCAGTCCATATTCTCACGCATCGGAACACAGTGCTTTCCTCTTTGTCTGTCGTATTGTCTTGCTATCTTTATTGTGGCCAGGCACCAAGGCACGTGACGCCGAGAGGGTCTTGATCTGCCGCCCGTGCTATTGTATGAGCTAGCCCATCGCTTTGCCATATTATTCGTTATTGAGCAATGGTATCGGGTTCTTTCACAGTTAGATCAGCTGTTATTGTGGAGGTTGCTGCTCTGGTGACGTCGATTTCGACGTTACGGCAAAGAAATATTTTATCAGTGAGAACTTGAGTTTGGGGCAAACCTGGCTGATGGGTAGGGCCGAAAAAGTATCATTCGTGGTGGTTTTCGACGCTCAAATATGAAACCTTATGCATTGGATTGTACGTTTAGCTATATTGGGCGCTGGCTGCGGCACCTTTGAATGTTAGATCCTAGGTTAGCAAGAGACACTCTCAATGAAAATATCATATTTACTGCACATCGTTTTGGTTGCTTGTATCACAGGGTGTTCTTTAAGTGACCCCGTCAACTCTGACGACGGCAATTTGCCCGGCTCAGATAGAGATATACATGGCTGTATCGGTTCGGCGGGTTACTCATGGTGCAGCCGATCTAATCAATGTGAACGACCTTGGGAGCTAGCGGAGAAGGAGGGCTTTGATAATAATCGCGAACAGTTTGAAGCATACTGCAAGGGTTGAGGGATGACAGCCTCACTGACACACCTTGCGCTGCATGTGAGGGACCTGGATGCCTGCATAGATTTTTACAAGTCGTATGCTGATATGCATTTGGTTCATGATCGAGTTTCGGGCAGCAAGCGTGTGGTCTGGCTTGCTGAGAAGGAAAAAGAGATAAATTTCATACTAGTGCTAATACCAGGTGGTCCAGGGAGAGCACAATCGGCTGAAGATTTTTCTCATCTCGGTTTCGCTTTGGCGACTCGCGATGCGGTAGATGCGGTTGCTCAACGCGCAAAAATAGCAGGAATTTTGGAGTGGACGCCCAGAGACGAGCCATATCCAGTGGGCTATTATTGTGGCATCAAAGATCCCGACGGTAATTTTATAGAATTCAGCTACGGACAACCTTTAGGGCCGGGTGCGTCTCTATAGTCCCTCGACGTTATCAGTCGGCGATTACAAGTAAAAGACTGAGTGCCAGACGCTACTTCTTAACTCATTCATAGAGATCGTGTGTGAGACAAGTCGACTTTCACCGGTTGCGCGTAGTGTTTCTTAATCTCATGCTGACAGTGGGTAAAGTAAGGAATTTAAGTGAATACAATTAATCCTAGGAAATTACTCAATAGCAAATGGACTGCTGTCAATCCTACGAAGAAGGAAAGACACTTCCTTGTAACCGAAGTCGAGTTTAACGAAGAAGGAGAGCCAGTTCTTTGTCTCATAGAGGCTGTTATCTCTAGTCGTGCGGCCCCAATACAGTGGCATGAGTTAGAAGACACGAATAAATGGCTTCATGGCTGGAAATAATGAATACTGTTCGCTGGATGCCCTAACCCGTCAATTGCCGCTAGATATTCGGTGCTAAAGCGGCGAGTCGCCAGCCAATGATTGATGTTTTATGAAATACAATTCCACCACGCTTTTTCAAGGAGAGAAATATGTCAAATGAAGGCTATCACGAGCCAATAGGCGAGCTTACTGACGAAACTAGAGATATGCATAGAGCGATTACATCGCTAATGGAAGAGCTTGAAGCGGTAGACTGGTACAATCAAAGAGTTGATGCGTGTAAAAATGAAGAACTGAAGGCAATATTGGCGCATAACAGAGATGAAGAAAAAGAGCATGCGGCGATGGTCCTCGAATGGATTAGACGACAAGATCCAAGATTTGACAAAGAGTTAAAAGATTACCTCTTTACAGATAAGCCGATTACACACGAAAAATAAGCATAAAAGCCTGCAAGACTTTCCGTTTTCTAGTGATTATGCGGCGGGCGTGTCTTGCTGGTGCGCCGTTACTAACACTGCATCGCTGTTGTTTTACTTGCAAATTCGTTGTGCGTTATGGGGATGAGTCTCATGCAGGCAATAAGGCTAAAAAAATCTATTCCGCAGCACAACAGAGCGGTCGTCGCTGAGTGATGGACTCTTTACTAGAAGAAGTAGTGAGTTGTCCTTACTGCGGAGAGTCGATCAGAGTTCTGATCGACCATCAAGAGGCGGGTCAGCAGTATATTGAGGATTGCCAAGTATGCTGCAGGCCAATCACCTTTAGCCTGCGTGTTGATGCGATGGGCTATATGTCTGTCACCGTATACGATGAGAACGAAACAGTCTAACCGGGCGCACAACCGGTGACTAAGAAGTTTTCGTTGGTATCGTTGCTTTAGCATTTTACGACTGTGCGAGTGTGACGGTTAAGGGCGTTATGTGACATGTGCCGAGTTTATAATTTTTTGACATTGACAGGACGCCTATAAAGGTGCGCTTCTTATGAAACTGATAATTCGAAATCTTGACCGCAGTACTACCGAAGGCGAAATAAAAATTCTGTTTGAGGAATATGGCACGGTGCAATCCTGTGATCTTGTTATGGATAAAGCTCTGGGTGTATCCAAGGGGTTTGGTTTTGTGCAGATGCCAAAAGCGGCAGAAGCTAAAGTTGCGATGAAGGCTATGAACAACAAAAGTATTGGCAACAGTAAAGTTCGTGTAAAAAAGGCCGAAGACCGTACGGCGTGAGTGCGCGATTCGATTGTGGTGTATTGACAGCATGAATACTAAACAGCCCGATAACCCGCTACACGGAATGACACTGGAGTGCATTCTTGAAAATCTTGTCGAGCACTACGGCTGGAGTGGCTTGGCTGTAAAAATCACCATCAACTGTTTCAGCAAAGACCCATCGATGAAGTCATCGCTCAAGTTTTTACGCAGAACGCCATGGGCGAGGCAGAAAGTTGAGGCATTGTATATATCAACGTTTCAAAAAAAATCTCCTTGGGCCAATTCGACGTATGGCGCAAAAAATGAGATTTTATCAAAAGACTCTAAAAATATTTGAGGAATGTATTTTTCCAATAAAAAAACTAAAGTTCACTAGGGAGTATTTTATGAGGATTTTCAAGATACTTGCACTGTTGTTTTTAAATTTCTTTATTACGGCGGCTTATGCTGATGTGCTTTTGGAGACATCGTCTACATGGGAGGGCGGTAACATAATATATCCCAAGGGTGAGCCCGAGATAACGTCGGTAATACTCACAATTGATGAAGGTGAAGTGACGCAGTTTCACTGCCATCCGGTTCCGACGCTAGGCTATATCCTGCAAGGGAGTCTGGAGGTTGAAACAAAATCTGGGAAGAAGATGAGATTCAATAAGGGAGAGTCAGTGGTTGAAGTGATGAGGACTGTTCACCGTGGCCATGCCATCAATGGGCCGGTAGAGATTGTCGTTTTCTATGTAGGTGAACAGTCGACCCCTAATACTGTGCTGCCTGAGAATGACCCAGAATCCATTTACTGCGATTCATAATATAGCTAAAACGACTCTTCGGGGTAGATGTCAGGGCGTCCTCATGGATGTACTGTTGGATTCCAGACCCTGCTGTTAAGGCGTCACAATATTAAATGAGGCCTCCGGCGTGTCCAGCAGAGCAAAAAAGTTCACTAGACCTAGCTTGCTGCCCTCAATAGAAATATCGTCCGAAAATAGTATGTCGCTTGCCCCCGCGCCTCCCGTCAGCATCTGTACAAAGAGCGCATGTGTGATATCAATACTCGCGTCTGCATCGGGTGAGGGACTTCCTTTGCGCTGGTGGAGGACGGCATTTTCTAACTCCAGGACGTAGTTCTCTTCCAAGTCGGTAAAGGTGATATTCAAGACGAAGGTCTCGCCGTCTGCCTTAGGCCCGTTAAGCATGACGGCCATAAGCTCAAAGAATTGATCAACGGGCGTCTCTTCGATCAAGTCAATCGCGTTGGAGAGGTCGAGGCCTGCAGCAGGAGCGCCCTGCCGTAGCTCGAGTGCGCCTGTAAGGTACACGTCGCGCCAGGGTCCTGACTCCGCCATATAGGCCATTTGGTCGTAGGTTTGTGCCAATAAAGCTTTGGCTGCTTTATTGGCCGGTTCTGCAAACACCAGATGATTGAGCAACTCTGCAACCCAACGATACTCCCCTTTAGCGAAGTCTGTTCTGGCCTGTTTCATGATGGCGTCACTGCCGCCCATCATCTCAACATAGCGTTCGGCTGACATTTGCGGTGGCAAGGGGTCGAGGTTGGCGGGGTTGCCGTCATACCAGCCAAAGTACATCTGGTATACGGCTTTGGCATTGTGCTTTAGCGTGCCGTAGTAGCCACGATTAGAAAAGCTGGTGCGCAGTGCTTCGGGCATTTCTAGTAAATCGGCGATCTCTCTCGGTGTGTGACCACTAGCAGCCAGACGTAGGGTTTGATCGTGAATGTAGCGGTACATATCGCGCTGCTTCTTCAAGAAATCGATGATCGTCTCATTACCCCACAAGGGCCAGTGATGACTCCCAAAATACACCTCAGTATCCGGAAATAATTCGATGGCCTCGTTAATGTAGTGGCTCCACTTGCGGGCATCACGCACCTTGGTGCCGCGCAGGGTGTAGAGGTTATGCATATTACGAGATACCACTTCAGCGCCGCAGAAGGCTTTCAGTTCTGGCAGGTAAAAAGTGAGCTCAGCCGGTGCTTCGGAGCCAGCCGCATTTTGGAAAATGAACTCAACCCCATCGATGATGGTCGACTCTCCAGTGGCATCGATAATGTGGGTAGGCGTAGCTATGCCGGGGCTGCCAAAGGCAGGCCCTTTTCCAAGCCCGGATCCAATGTGGCCTTTTGCAGAGTGTTCTAGCTGGCTGCCGTACATGTACATAGAGCGTCGGCTCATGGTGCTACCCACGATAACGTTTTCACTGGTAGCTTCATCCATGAATCCAGCCGGGGCAAAAATCTCTGTGTTGTCTTCAGCATCTAGAACGGATAGTACCCCGCCGAAGTGGTCTATGTGGGAGTGGGTGAAAATGATCGCTGAAACTGGCTTGTTCCCGAGGTGTTTTCTGGCAAAAGCAATTGCGGCAGCAGCGGTTTCCTTGGAGGTCAGTGGGTCTACGACGATCCACCCGGTTTGCCCTTCGATAATACTCATGTTGGAGAGATCGAAGCCACGCAATTGGTATACGCCCTCCGTGACCTCATAAAGCCCGTGATTATTATTCAGTGTGGCCTGACGCCACAGGCTGGGGTTAACGGTATCCGGGGACTCGCCTTGTATAAAATCGTAGGAAGGCATATCCCAGACAATGGAATCCCCGGGACCCATTACCTTAAGCGATGTTGGCACAGCGATGAGACCTCTGCGTGCATCCTCGAAGTCCGTCTGGTCGCCGAGATTCAATTCCTCCTGGACCCTAGCGTTAGCGAAGATCGTGGCATCGGTAGCTGGCGTATTGCCCTGAGAACCTATTGTGGTGTCTGTGGGCTGCTCTCTCTCACATGCTAACAGTAGTGCAAGAAGAGGAAAAATCAGAAACCCTTTTCGGAACCTTAGGACTTTGGACATGGAGTTTCTCCTGGTTTGAGGTTCAATGGCGAATCGAGATGATAGGATAAGATTTTAAGCCAGTCGCTGGCGGCTGTTTGCCATGCTCTTAAGCAGGAAAAACACCGGGCTAAACATTAGGTGTGCAACACGATAGTATAGAGCCGCGGTATACTGTCAAGTTGTATGGTGAGGTTATGAGTCGCGCTATCATGCGGTGACACCGTTGAAATGTTATTCAGGATTTGTATTGATATGAAGGTGTCTCTTTTCGGTGCTACTGGTAATTTGGGTAGGGAATGTCTCGACCAATGTTTGCAGGCCGGTCATGACATGACCGTATTAGTGCGTAACCCAGAAAAACTGCCGAATGGATTGCGAGATGCTATTACCGTTATCAAGGGTGACGGCTTGATCGCTGAGGATGTTGCCCGTGCTATTCCATCCGGGACCGATGCAATTCTGTTTGCGGTCGGGGTTGATGAAAGAACCTCGCCACCTGATTTGTGTACAGATGTTACGCGTCATATTCTGGCTGTTATGCGCAAGCAGCAGAGGCCTAGACTAATCTGGTGTGGCGGTGGTAGTAATATTCGTGCAGACGATGTGGTGACGTTCGGCGCACGATTTGTGCGCTGGTTCTCGGAAACCTTTCTCCGGCATCGACATATAGACAAAGAACATCAATTGAATCTTTTAGATGAGAATGCGGATCTTTGCTGGATGGGAGTACGTCCATTGCAGATGAAATCCGGGATAAAGAAGGGTGAATATCGACTGGGCTACAACGCCTTCAGTGGTTTATCCAGCATTTCCTTTGCCGACTGCGCGCACGCCATGGTGGAGATGCTTGAAGATGACACATGGCGGGGTCGGGTGCCGATTGTGCAGTACTAGTCGCGAGTCGCCTGTCTGTGTTCTAGTGAGTATGCATCGCTCAATAAGTCCTCAGTAAACCCAAAAATAGGAAACGGTGAAATGACACAGCTGGCGAGTGCGATGAAGGCCTGTACGAAATCCAACAGTGTGACCCCTGAGTACCTCATCGCTGAAGGTTGCTTCATTAGCGAGTTATCGAACTCGGTGGATGATCCCGATGTCTCTATCGCACGAGCACGCCTGGAGCCTGGCAAGACAACCCGTTGGCATTATTTGCGCGGGACGAGCGAGCGTTATGTTGTCCTTGAGGGTGCTGGTCTAGTGGAGGTTGATGACATCAAGCCGAATCATGTCAGCGCTGGAGACGTAGTGCTGATTCCGTCTGAGGCGCGCCAGCGCATCACTAACACGGGCTTGAGTGATCTGGTATTTCTGGCGATCTGTTCACCTCGTTTTTCTGAGGCTGTATACGTTGATAGTGAGGGTTGAATAGCACATCGCCTTTGAGACAACGTCGCCTTGGCATATTGGAGAAAATTTATGTCTGAGAAATTTGAAAAGCTTGATCACTCGCATAAAGTGTTTATCCAGCAGCAGCATCTGTACTTTGTGGGTACGGCGGGCGCAGAGGGTTATGTCAATGTATCGCCCAAGGGCATGGACAGTTTTCGTATCCTTGACGATTCTACTGTTGCCTGGTTGAACCTGACTGGGAGTGGCAATGAGACGGCCGCACATGTCTTGGAAAACGGCCGTATGACAGTGATGTTTTGTTCTTTCGACAAGCAGCCACTGATTATGCGTCTCTATGGTCAGGCGACGGCGGTTCATCCGCGTGACGAGCGCTGGGATGAATTAGCTGTGCTGTTCCCCCTCTATACGGGAGCTCGCCAGGTTTTTTCCTTGGATATAGAGTTAGTGCAGACCTCTTGCGGTTACGCTGTGCCCTACTTTAGTCTGGAGGGACAGAGGCCCACGCTGACTAAGTGGGCCGATAACCACGGTAAATCAGGCATAAGTGACTACTGGACAGAAAAGAATACTAAGAGTCTGAACGGTACAGACACTGGAATATTATAAGGATATTTATGTCAGAAATTGTATTTACGAGTGAAGAGCGCGATATTATTTGTCGCAAGATACAGCTTTATTTGCACGAGGAGCTCGATCAGGAAGTCGGGCAGTTCGATGCGGGTTTCTTGTTGGATTTTTTTGCCGAGGAAATTGGAGCCTATTTTTACAACCGGGGTCTGTATGACGCCCAAGGTATTTTGGCAAGCCGCATGGAAAATATCGCTGAGGCAATTTATGAAATTGAAAAGCCGACACAGTTTCTTAAGTAGTACTGTGCCAGTTGATTAAGGAAAGGTTTAATGGATGGCCCTGATCTGATTGGTATGTTGTCTACTCTGGCACCCCGATTAGTGCCTGGTGAGTTCGTGTTTTGTACAGTGCCAAGCACGCGCAAAAATGAATACGCTGGGCTATCGCCGCTGGCGACGTTTTGTGAAGATGAGGGCCTGACTCTGGTGATTGACGTGGACAGTGCCGATAAAGCGTGTTTGGATTATAGTGCCGTGTTCCGGTGCATCACTCTGGAGGTCAAATCTGCGTTAGATTCAGTGGGATTGACAGCTGCTGTCTCCACGCAGTTGGCCCAGCGTGGCATTAGCGCCAATGTCATCGCAGCATACCACCATGACCATATTTTTGTGCTGGCTCAGCAGGCTGAGGAAGCGGTGTCTGCGCTGCGGGAATTTGGCGTCCAATGCATCAATTAGAGGATTTTTTATGAGCTTGCGGCGTGGCGTTCTGGCACTGTTATTATCGGTTGTTCTGTTCTCGGCATTGTTCCTGGTCTATGCCCTGAATATTTACACGCCGGTACCGGTGGAGCCTGAGTGGGCAGTGTTAGGTGCCGATCCTATACCGGAGGATGCGGTGACGGTGCGCTTTAGTGGCACAGCGACCTTGTTGTTTAGTGACGGCGAGACACAATGGATGACTGATGGGTGGTTTAGTCGCCCTGCTCCCCTGCGTTTGTTATTGGGAAAAATTGCGCCGGATCTGTCGAGCATAGAGCGGGGTCTGGCGGACAATCATGTTGTTGAATTGGCGGCGGTGTTGCCGGTGCACTCTCATTATGATCACGCTATGGATGCGCCAGAGGTTGCTAGGCGCACTGGCGCGTTATTACTTGGTTCGGAGTCCACGGCCAATATTGGCCGTGGATGGGGATTGCCCGAGTCGCAGATACAGGTGCTGGTAGACCGCGAACCTGTGCAGTTGGGGAAGTTTGTGATTACGCCGATTGAATCCCGACATTTTGAGTTTCCCGACCCAGCGATTCGCGAGCGTGCGCTGGGAAATCCAGAGCTTACCGTGCCTTTGGTGCCACCGGTACGCGTGTTTGATTACCGCGTGGGTACCGCGTGGGTGCTGCATGTCAGTCACCCCAAGGGAAGTTGGTTAATAGTGGGTAGTGCGGGTTATGTGGAGGGCGCATTGCAGGGTCTGGACGCTGATATTGTCTTCCTTGGCGTCGGTGGTTTGGGGTCGCAAACAGCCGATTACCGCGAGACGTTCTGGCGCGAGACAGTGGACGCCACCGCACCCACGCATATTATTCCTATTCATTTTGACAGTCTCACAGGGCCGGCGGAAGGCCCGTTTAGGGGGCCGGTCCAGGCAGTGGCTTTCATTTCTGGGGGGCAGGAAGATACCCTGTTATTTCTGCACGATAAGGCAGCCGACAATCCTGAATTACACTTTAGTACGCTGCCTCGTTTTGAGGAGGTGGTGTTGTTCGAGTGATGGCATGATGCTGGGCGTTCGCTGTCAGACAAAAGCCCCGTGGACATACCATTGCTGGGTCAGGCGGTCACGAAACACCCAGTAGCGTTGGCCGCCCTTATCTGCCGCGATGTAATAATCTCTACTCACCGGCTCTTGCCACCAGTTGTCCTCAATCCGTTCTGGTCCACATACCATGCTCAGGGCGCCGTTCCAGTACAGATTTTTGCCGTGTTGGCGTAGTTCTTCGGGTTGTGGCATCAACCAGAAGGGGCGCTGGGCGCAGTGTGGACTTGGGCTATGTTCATTCCCAGGATGGTCGTTGCTGACCAGCATCGCAAACTCTGGCAGGTGCTCGTCCCGACAACCGAGCTTTTTAACGGCCTGTAATCCCAGTCGGTTGCGCAGCCGGTCTAGCAGGGCAGCCAGAGGTTCACGCTGGTTGTGGGGGTTGAACAGATCGATACTTTCCTGCTGCCCGGGTTGCAGTTGCGGACACACCAGGGCCAGGCCTTCTACGCTGTTGGCCAGATTCAGTTGTTCAAAACGAAGGCAGGTGAGTTGGTACCAGTTTTTCCAGTCACTGTGACTGCTGGCACTGCGCACACAGATATTCTGTAGTTTTTTATCACTGCCGATTAGCTGCCAGTTAATTTCGCTGGTCTGTAGTTGGGTGTTGCGCAGGAAATAACACAATGACTGCAGCAGTTGTTGCACGGCGGGGGTTAACTCATTGTTGGTTTTTACCTCGTAGCCAAACCAGTATTCGTCGTTGAAGCTCGAGGGGGGGCAGTAGTCTGTCTGCAGGTCTTCTCGCTGCCCCATAAGCTGTTGCAGAAAATGGGTAAACGCTTTGCCGCAGCGCCGGCCCAGTGCCGCAGGTGGCAGCGCGAGCACATCACCCACTGTGTGCAGGCCTGCCCGGCGTAGAGAGTTCACGGTGGTAGTGAATTCTTCCAGGAGGTTCAGGGGCAGGGGGCTCAGCCGTTGTTCCAGTGGTTGCTGTATCGCCATAGCCGTGACTCTGGGAGCAAAGGACAGTAGCCAGGCGGCTTTGGGCGTCGGCGCCAGTCCGTGATGTGCACAATAGCCGCGGCTGCTGATGCCGATGACCACTTCTGCTAGCAGGGCATCCAGCCCTTGGAACAGGCTTAGGCAGCCCTCGATTTCCAGCTGCAGACAGTCAAATTGCCAGGTGTAAAGGGTAGGAGTGATGCTATAAGCCCAGCAGCACAGTTGCTGCAGGCAGCGTTGTTCCGCCTGTTTGTCTCGTTCCAGCAAGCGGATCGGCTCTTCACCTGCGAGTGCTCGTACCGTCGCGGCACCCATGCCCTGACGTATTCCTAGGGCGGCGGCACAGTCATTGATACGAATCACGCGCTGTGCGGCCATGACTGCCACGGGCTGTTGTTCACAGTGGCTCAGGCATTGCAGAGGTAGCTGGTCAAAGCGCAGGCACAGCCAAAGGCTCACAATTTTTTCCCTCGAGTAGTGGCCTGTAAACGGCGGAGACAACATTTTTATGATAGCAATAATACTGTATATACATACAGTATTATTGCTATCTATTTTTCTGCCGGCAGCGATGAAGCACCACTTTTGTGGTGTCTGGGCCACATTCTGCGCCTCCCGTTGTTACCTTAGGTGACAAATTGGTGCACGAATTAGAACTTTGGATCACTGCTTTAGATAACTATTTATGTACAATATTTAATGAATAATATGCAGAATCGAGGTTGTGATTGATCTGCGATGGGTAGATAGTGGTAACATATTCTTTGAGTTATGTTACTTAAAGTTACATGCGGGAGATCTACTGATGAAAGTTTTACTAATGACTGTCCTGATCTGTCTGGCATTCAATGCCTCTGCTGACTGTCCTGTTAAGAGGCCGGGAGAGTTGCCCGTGTTGCCTGATGGCGCAGTCGCCAGCGATGAAGCAATGTACAGGGGGCAGTTGGCGGCAGAAAAGTACCTGCTGCATGCGGAGGCCTACATAGGATGTGACGTGATGGGCCCTCAGCAACACCTAATTTTGGTCGCAAAAGTGGAAGACTTTTCTCGGGTTTACAATGATGAAGTCATTGAATTCCAGGTTCGCTCCAATCTCCTTGCAGAGAAATAGGACTCATATTCTCCAGCAGGTAAGTGAAGATGCATGTGATTAAGAAACCTACAACCTCTATGGCGGGCGGATAAACAAGCGTGCACGGGCAATTAAGTCGCTGCAGGCTACACGCCCATTGCAGGACTGTGTTGGCTATTAGCTGTCCAGACCGGTAATTCCCATAGTTGTGGTTGCAGTGGCTCATCTTCTGCGGGGGATAGATCCACATCGATGGACTGATTGCCGCCACGTTGCTTGAGGATGTGTACTTTGCGGTACTCGCGCATCTGCATGCGCAGGCTGGAGGGAGCGCTGTTGTGGTGTGCCTGGTTGGGGCGAAACAGTACGGCCAGGCTAGCCCCGCTGGCGGCCGCCAGTTGTAGCTTGCGCAATTCGCTGTAGCTATAGTCTTGTGCGCCCAGCCAGCTGAATACAGCGCTGCAGGTGGTGCTGCGCAGAGCTTGTTCGGTCGCCCATAAACGCTCCTGACGATTTTTGGGATGGACCATCAAAATCTGTTGGGTGTCGATACCTCGAGCGGCCAAAAGTGGGGCGTAGGGTATATAGGGTGGGGCGATAAATACTTGCCAGCGGCCCTGGTCGCTAAGGCGCTCCATGGCGGGCAAGAACAGGCCCATGGCGCCCAGCCCACAGCCGTCGCTTAGCAACTCAATGGTACCGTCCAGAGGCCAGCCGCCCTGCTGCAATTGTGCATCCAGTGCTGCATGGCCAGAGGAAAGGCTCGAAGAGCCGTTGCAATCGCTATTCGCTGAAATACTCTGACCCTGAAAGTGGCGGGGGCGCCCACGCCAAGTGTCGTTGCGATTGATAATCTGTTCCAGCATCTCATTCATAGCCTGCACCTCGGGGTTATCTGCCCATAAAACTGTATATACATACAGTAGTATTGAAAAACACAGAATGCAAGCTATGAATGACGGGGTTGGGAGCTGTCGAATTCTATAATAGGCCAGAAAACAAGCGAGTACTTAATTAGCCCGGCATAGCGTGATGACCAGACGTGAGAGATTATCCCAGGGTTTGCCGTCAGCAAAACCTTTGATACTGCCGTCCGCTCGAGCGGCCTGCTCCAGCAGCAAAGACAAGGAGTGCGTGTTGTGGCGCGTTAGCGCGGCCTGCATCAGGGGCATGCGATTTTGCCAGACGCGCCGAGAGCTGAGCGCCTGCTGTGTACTTTGACCGCTGTCGCAATCCAGTTGTGCTTCGTAAAGAGTCCGAATCTCCCGAACTAAGGCCCACAATACCACTGGGGGCTCCGTACCTTCTGCGCGAAGTCCATACAGCATGCGCAAGCTGACGCTGGCGTTGCCTTTCAGGGCGTTATCGGCCATGTCGAACAGGTTGTAGCGGGCATTGTCGGATACCGCTTCAGTGACCGTTTGCATCGTAATTTTAGAATCTGCTGCCAACAGTTTCAGTTTTTCAACTTCCTGCACCGCGGCCAACAGGTTGCCCTCCATCCGCTCACACAGCAACCGCAGGGCATCGTCATCGATACTCATGCCAGCGTTGCGGACTCTTTGTTGCAGCCAGCGGGGCAGATTCTTGGCATCCACCGGCCACACCTGGACAGTGACACCCGCTTTGTCGAGGGCCTTATACCACTTGCTATTGGTCGATTGTTTGTCAATTTTTCCCGACACAATCAGCAGTACATCGTCGCCGCTGGCGATGTCTAGATATTCGCACAGGGCTTTGCTGCCTTCCGCTCCTGGCTTGCCACTGGGTAGACGCAGCTCAATCAGCTTGCGATCGGCAAACAGTGACATGTTAGAAGCGCTATGCAGGATATCCTGCCAGTTGAAATTAGAGACGCCCCCTTCGATAATCTCACGCTCGTTACAATTCTCTGCCCGTGCTTTCTGGCGAATTTGGTCACAGCACTCCTGCAATAACAGGGGCTCATCGCCACTCACCAGATAGACAGGAAGAAGTTTTTGCTGCAGGTGGTCGGCCAGTTTCTCGGGGTATAGGCGCATGACTGACTATTGCGCCGGGACAGAGGCTGGTGTTGTCGTTGGAAGTGAAGCGGGTGTCGAGTACTGGAAACTGGCAGCGTAAAAACTAATACGCCGCATAATCTGTGCTGCCAGTTCGCTGCTCATTTCGCCCTGGATCAGCCGAACTTCCGCGGCCTTGCCGACCACATTACGCGGGTTATCCTCCATTTGCTTAACCACCAGCACAGTGGTTAGCGGCATAATCTCCTCGTCGCGGGCATCGACTATCTTAAATTTCGAGCTCATGGTGAGTTCGAGTTCGGCGACTCGGGCCTCGGAGTTGAGAGAAAGATTGCGTTGTTTAAAGAGCTCTGGACTCAGCACCAGCCTGAAAGTGGCATTTTCACGATCGGTCCACTGCACATCATTGGCGGCAAGTTGTGACACCACGTCCCGGCTGAAGTCACTGTTTGGGCTGTCAGTGACCAGATACATACTCTTCCATGCTTCCGGTATGGCCATGCTGCCCACACCACGCAGTTGGAATCCGCAGGCAGCAAGCAGACAGGTCAGGACAAAAATTAAGCTGTATTGGCTAAGGCGACTGTCCATGGTGAGTCTCATCGTCAGGGGTTAGTTGGCCACGATATTAATGAGTTTGCCCGGCACTACAATAACTTTACGCACGGTGAGTTCTTCCAAAAAACGCCCCACGTTCTGCTGCGAACGTGCCAGCGATTCTACGGCATCCTTGTCGGCATCGGCGGGGACTTCTATTCTCGCGCGTACTTTGCCGTTCACCTGCACTACTATCTCGATGCTGTCGCGGGGAAGAGCGCCTTCGTCAACACTAGGCCAAGAGGCATTGAGAATATCACCCTTGCCACCGAGGATCGGCCACAGTGCATGACACACATGGGGCACAATGGGATTGAGCATCAACACGATAGCGTGGAGGGCCTCGTCCATTATGCTACGACTGGATTCATCGTTGTCCAGTTTGCCCAGTTCGTTGCATAGCTCCATGATCGCGGCGATGGCCGTGTTAAATGTCTGACGGCGACCATAATCGTCACTCACCTTGGCAATGGTTTCATGCGTTTTGCGGCGGGTATTTTTTTGTTGATCGTTCAGGGCGGCTATGTCCAACGCCAATACAGGACCGGATGCAGTGTGTATAGCCGCCATTTTCCAAAGGCGTTTGAGGAATCGGTTGGCACCCTCCACGCCTGAGTCTGACCACTCCAGAGATTGCTCTGGAGGCGCCGCGAACATGCTGAACAGGCGCACAGTGTCGGCACCGTAGCGATCAATCAATGACTGCGGGTCGACGGTGTTGCCCTTGGATTTGGACATTTTGACACCGTCTTTCAGTACCATTCCTTGAGTCAGCAAACGGATGAATGGCTCATCAGAATTCACCAGCCCCTCGTCCCGCATCAGCTTGTGGAAAAAGCGCGAGTACAGCAGATGCAGGATGGCGTGTTCGATGCCACCCACATACTGGTCCACCGGGGCCCAATAATCCGCCTCGGCATCCAGCATAGTTTGGTTGTTATTGGCGCAAGCGTAGCGTGCATAGTACCAAGAGGATTCCATGAAGGTATCGAAGGTGTCGGTTTCTCGGATGGCATCTTTGCCGCAACGGGGACAATGGGTTTGGTAAAATTCAGGCATCTGTTTGAGGGGAGAGCCCTCTCCCACAAATTTGATGTCGGTGGGCAGGACGACCGGCAAGTCCTCAGCAGGGACAGCAACCGCACCGCAGCTGTCACAGTTAATAATGGGAATGGGTGCGCCCCAGTAGCGCTGGCGTGAGACGCCCCAGTCCCGCAGGCGAAAGTTTACAGAACGCTTTCCCTTGCCCTCAGCCTCAAGGCGATCGGCGATAGTCGAAAAGGCCTGCTGGAAATCCAGACCGTCGAATTCGCCTGAATTGACCAGCACCCCCTTTTCAGTAAACGCGCCAAGGCTAAGATCACACACTTGATCGTTTGCAGGGGAGATGACCTGCGTGATGGGTAGGTCGTAGCGTGTCGCAAACTCCCAGTCGCGCTGATCGTGACCGGGCACTGACATGACGGCACCCGAGCCATAACTCATGAGTACGAAATTGGCGGCCCAAACAGGCAGCTCTTTGCCGGTTATGGGGTGGGTGGCCACTAGACCGGTCGCCATGCCCACCTTTTCCATGGTAGCCATGTCGGCTTCGGCGACCTTGATGTTGCCCTGTGACTCGATGAAAGCAGCCAGTTCCGGCTTGTCTTTAGCCGCTGCTCTGGCCAGAGGATGCTGGAGTGCGACGGCCAGGTAGGTCACGCCCATCAGTGTGTCTGGGCGGGTAGTGTAAACGCTCAGTGTCGTGCCATCAGCGAGGGTGAAATCCAGATCCACTCCTTCGGAGCGTCCTATCCAATTGCGCTGCATGGTGCGGACCTGCTCCGGCCACTGGTCCAGCTTGTCTAGGTCAGTTAACAGTTGTTCGGCGTAGTCGGTTATCTTGATAAACCACTGGTCGATCTCGCGCCGTTCCACCGGAGTGTCACAACGCCAGCAACAGCCGTTGACGACCTGTTCGTTAGCCAGCACGGTCTGGTCGGTTTCACACCAGTTGACCTCGGCCTTTTTCTTGTATGCCAACCCTTTTTCAAACAGGCGGGTAAAAAACCACTGTTCCCAGCGGTAGTATGTTGGATCGCACGTGGCCAGCTCCCGGCCCCAGTCGTAGGCGAAACCTAGCCGCTGCAGTTGTGTTCGCATGTAATCGATGTTCTGGGCAGTCCACTGCGCCGGTGGAACGTTATTTTTGATGGCCGCGTTTTCCGCAGGCAGGCCAAAGGCATCCCAGCCCATGGGTTGCAGGACATTCTTGCCTTGCATGCGCTGATAGCGAGCGATCACGTCGGCAATGGTGTAGTTGCGTACGTGCCCCATGTGCAGCTGACCGCTGGGGTAGGGAAACATGGCGAGGCAATAGAATTTTTCTCGCGTATCGTCCTGTTTTACGGCGAAGCTATTGCTTGATAGCCATTGTTCCTGTGCGACCTTTTCCAGAGTCTGTGGGTTGTAGTGCTGATCCATTACGAGTTACGCGAAGCGTCCTTGGTATGAGGTGAGAAATCGAACGAATTACAGTCTCTTATGAGGCTGCTGCGAGCGAGAATTAAGCATGGATTCTAGCAGTTATTGTGGTTGCCTGCGAAGGGTCTGGTTAGAAGCAGCTTATTCGTGGTACACGGCTTACCGCGGTGAACTTGGCCGCTCAGCACACACCATAAGAAGATGGACTTGCGCGTGAGGTGCAAAGCTCTGCTAGTTGTCGCGCCAGAATCCAATGTACATAAGCGCCATGAGTAGCAGGCTGATGAAGCAGCCGGCGATAATGGGGGTGTTGCCAAAACTGCTAAAGGGCGTATTGCCTAGCATGACTTCTGCCTCCCCTGTTAGCGTGGTGGCTACGAATTGCTCGGTACGTTTCACGATGTGCCCCTGGTGATCAATAATGGCGGAGATGCCGTTATTGGTAGCTCGGAGCACAAATCGTCCATTTTCACGGCCCCGCATCTGGGCGATTTGTAGGTGTTGCCAGGGACCGATGGAGTCACCAAACCAACTGTCGTTACTAATCGTTACTAACAGGTCTGCATCACGAGCGCTCTTGGCTACAAGACCGCCGTAGACTATTTCATAGCAAATAAAAGGCGCAATACGGTAGCCCGCTGCCCGCAGGGGCTGTTGCGCTTGCGGCCCAGCACTGAAGGCAGACATGGGTAAATCAAAAAAGTCGATCAGGCCGCGTAACTGGTCCTCCAGTGGGACATATTCTCCAAAGGGCACCAATCGCTGCTTATGGTAAATACCTTCTCCATAGCCCAGTGCGGCGATGCTGTTGTAGTAAGTACTGCTGCCTACCGCACGAAACGGAATGCCGGTGATCAGGGTAGTGTTGGCGTCCGCTGCACGACGTGCCAACGGGCCGAGGAAGTCCTGTGCCCGTTGATAGTAGTTGGGGACTGCTGATTCAGGCCAGATAACAATATCGTGCCCCAATATCGGGTCGGTGGCTTCACTTAATTGGTTCAGGATGGGTTGGTACCATTGTGGGTCCCATTTATTCTCCTGCGAAACATTGGGCTGGACGATAGCCACTGTAAGTGGTTTTTCGCTGGCTTTGGCAACCCACTGCGTCGGCTTGAGGATAGCGCCGCCGCCCCACACAGTGACCATTATGACCGCATAGGTAGTACATGTGATTAATTTTCGGCTGCGCCATGCAAGAAACAGACAGGTGCCTGAGAGGGCGCAGATGAACGACAGCCCGAACACGCCTGTTATAGGTGCCCATCCTGATAGCCAGGTTTCAGCATGGGCGTAGCCAAGATAGAGCCAAGGGAAGCCGGTGAGAAACCAATCACGAAGCCATTCAAACAGCACCCAAAGAGCCGGAAAACCTACCAGCATGCCGCCGGGCAGGGGGCGGATAAACTGCACATAGCACCACGCAAATAGTGCCTGTAGCAGTGCCAGTGCGGTACAAAACAGTGCGGTCAACCCCGCAGCGAGGAGAATGCTGGCGTGGCCGTGGACATGGATGCTGACGTAGATCCAGGAAATTCCGGTACCGAACATGCCCAGACCGAAAAGCCAACCGCGCCACAGGCCCTGCCGCGCGGTGCAGGCACAGAGTAGGTAGGCATAAATGGCACAACTTAAAATCCCCGCCGGCCAGATATTGAAGGGCGACAGTGACAGTGTGACCATGGCTCCGGCCAGTGGGGCAGACACCAGGACGAATAGAGGGTTAAGACCGATGCGGGTTGCTGGACGCATGAATTATGATCGCTGTTTGCTGGCTAGTCTTGTGACGGGCTAACGTGGAGGCTGTAAATTTTTCGCTGGTCGGCTTTGACCACCTCAAATTTGAAACCATCAATAACGGTAAACTCATGAGGCGCAGGCATATGTCCAAACGCATGTATGACCAGGCCTCCGATAGTATCGAATTCTTCATCGCTGCACTCGGATTCAAAAAAAGTATTGAACTCTTCAATGGGTGTGAGCGCATTCACCATAAATAACTGGTCAGCTATAACGTGGATAAATCGATCGGCCTCTGTGTCGGTCTCATCCTCAATCTCGCCAACGATTTCCTCCAGCACATCTTCGATAGTCACCAGTCCGGCTACGCCGCCGTACTCATCGATAACGATAGCCATATGATTGTGCTTTTCACGAAATTCGCGCAGCAGTATGTTAAGGCGCTTACTCTCCGGGACCACCATCGTGGCGCGCAGCATATCTGTCACCTTGAACGTGTCATTATCCGGAGCGAGAATTTGTGGCAGAAGGTCCTTGGCCAGTAGAATACCCAGAATCTCGTCAGGACTGTCTCCAATCACCGGGTAGCGGGAGTGGGCCGACGCAATGATCTGGGGCAAAATGTCCTCCAGAGTCGCTTCCGCCTTAATAGAAACCATTTGCGAGCGAGGGATCATGATGTCCCTGGTTTGCATATCACTCACCTGCATCGCCCCTTCCATGATGCTGCGAGCGTCTTGGTCTATGACCTCGTTGTCAGCGGCCACGGTTAGCACATCTTCAAGATCCCGACGGGTGCGTGGTTCAGAGTTGAACAGTAGCGCTATTTTGTCTATCCAGGATTTATCGCTGGCCAAACTCCCAGAGCGGTCGTCGTTCGTCACAGTAAATACTCGCAGGGCCGAGTTAGGTTGTATGGACACGCGTAATTCAGGTCCATGAGAATGGTGCTTTCCAGAGCTTCCATTATTTTAGCGTCTTCCTCTTCGATATGGTCATAGCCCAACAGATGGAGAGCGCCATGAATGGCCATATGGGCCCAATGTGCGCTCAGGCTCTTACCTTGCTGCGCCGCCTCAACCCCGACGACGGGCGCACAGATGACGATATCGCCCAACAGAGGTATGTCCAGCTCTGTGGGTAGATTCGCTGGAAAACTAAGCACGTTAGTTGTCCCTTTTTTGCCGCGATAGGTTTCGTTCAGCTGTGCCATTTCATACTGATCGACCAGTCGAACACTGACTTCCACCTGCTCCAGTGTTGTTCGACCGGTTAATGCTGCGCCTATCCATTTGCGTATGTCTTCCTCCGCTGGCAGAGGCTCACTGCTCGCTGTCTGAATATCCACGAGCAGCTTCATTGGCTCTTATCCAAAGGCGTGGCGTTATTCTCAGCGATATCATAGGCCTCGACAATGCGCTGTACTAGTGGATGACGAACCACATCTTTGTTGCCGAAATAGGTAAACCCGAGGCCTTGAACGCCGTCCAGTATATTGCTTGCATGTGTCAGTCCCGATGGTGAGCCTCGGGGTAGGTCGATTTGTGTGGCGTCGCCGGTGATTACGGCGGTGGACCCAAAGCCGATGCGGGTGAGGAACATCTTCATTTGTTCCCGGGTGGTGTTTTGGGCCTCATCGAGGATGATGAAGGCATTGTTCAGCGTTCGCCCACGCATAAAGGCCAGGGGGGCCACTTCGATAATATTGCGCTCGATATATTTACTGACCGTTTCGAAGCCCAGCATTTCATAGAGGGCATCGTAGAGTGGACGTAAATACGGGTCAATTTTTTGGCTCAGATCGCCGGGTAGAAAACCTAGCTTTTCGCCCGCCTCTACGGCTGGGCGCACCAGCATAATACGGCGCACCCGTTCCTCAAGTAAGGCCTCGACGCCACATGCAACCGCGAGGTAGGTTTTGCCAGTGCCGGCGGGCCCTATACCAAAGGTGATATCAAATTCCTTGATGGTTTTTACATAGGCTTGCTGGTTTTCGCCCCGCGGCTTGACGGAGATCCGTTTGGTGCGAATGATCTGATTGGGCTCAATGGAGGGCTCTGGGTTTGATGATTGGATCAGGCTTTCCAATTCTGCCTCATGCAAGTGCAGGTGCAGTGACTCTGGACTCAGTGCCACGCCCTGACAGACCTCAGTATAGACGCGAATCAACAGCTGTTCAGTCGCGGCCACATTGACGGCGGGGCCACTAAGCCGTAACAGGTTACCCCGTGCGTTGATGATGACCCCAAGGCGCTGCTCTATTTGGCGTAAATGACTATCCAGATGGCCACACAACGTCGCCAATTGACGCGCATCATCGGGTTCCAGAGTCAGGCTTTGTTGAATCAACTGTCGAGGTGACGGTTGCGGGGGAGGTTTGCTGTTCAAAGTATCCTGTCGCCACCAAGGGCAATGCAATTAGTGGTAAGGATATACCGGAATTCGCGGGCGTCAACCATCGAATATCACTCCGCGCAGAGAATTCGGTAGGGCATCGACGATCTCAACATCCACAAAACGTCCGATCAGTGACAAGTCTGTTGCTGAAAAATTCACCGCCCGATTGTTTTCAGTGCGACCCTGCAGCTGCCCAGGGTCCTTTTTGGACAGACCTGTCACCAGAATACGTTGTGTCGTACCGACCATGCGGCGACTGATTTCGGCAGCCTGCTGGAGAATTCGAGCCTGCAATATTTGCAGCCGCTGCTTCTTGGTGTCCTCGTCGGTGTTATCCGGGAGCTCCGCTGCGGGTGTACCCGGGCGAGCGCTATAGATAAAGCTGAATGAGCTGTCAAATCCTATCGTCTCAATCAATTTCATGGTGGCAGCAAAGTCGTCCTCGGTTTCACCGGGAAAACCAATAATAAAGTCCGAAGAGATGCTGATGTTGGGGCGAATGGCGCGCAGGCGGCGTATTTTCGATTTATATTCCACAGCAGTATGACCACGCTTCATGGCAGCCAGGATACGGTCAGAGCCGCTTTGCACTGGCAGGTGCAGATGATCTACCAGCTGTGGTATTTGAGCGTAGGCGTCGATCAATGCGTCGGAAAACTCCACGGGGTGAGACGTTGTGTAGCGGATGCGCTCTATACCGGGGATGCGCGAGACAAAATGGAGTAGTTCCGCAAAGTCGACAATCTCGCCCTCGTGGTTGGGCCCGCGATAGGCGTTTACATTTTGTCCCAGCAGGTTCACTTCGTGGACCCCGCCAGCTGCCAAGTGGGCGACTTCTGCGATCACATCATCCAGTGGTCGGGAGACTTCTTCACCACGGGTATAAGGCACGACGCAAAAGGTGCAGTATTTGCTGCAACCCTCCATGACGGACACGAAGGCACTGGGGCCCTCGACCTTGGGCTGAGGAAGATTGTCGAATTTCTCGATCTCAGGAAAACTGACATCCACAATCAGTGTGTCGCCGGAGCCGCGCTGCTCTAGCATTTCGGGCAGCCGATGTAGAGTCTGGGGGCCAAAAACGAGATCGACGTAGGGTGCTCGACGGCCAATTTCTGCCCCCTCCTGGCTGGCAACGCAGCCGCCTACGCCGATGATTAAGTCGGGGTTTTTCAGTTTCAGTTTCTTCCAGCGCCCCAGCTGATGGAACACCTTTTCCTGAGCTTTTTCCCTTATGGAACAAGTATTTAACAGTAATACATCGGCGTCCTCAGGATTCTCTGTGGGAACCAGATTGTGGCTTTCCTGTAACAGATCTCGCATACGAGCTGAGTCGTATTCGTTCATCTGACAGCCATGGGTTTTGATGTAGAGTTTCTTGCTCACTGGAATGTTGCAGCGGGTTGACCGCTGATATCGCTCTGAGTGGGAAGACGGGACGAGGATTATACAGAGTTGATGGCGGCAAACCTAGTGCGACCCGCTGCCGTTTTTTGTGGCATTCGATGCTGTCCAGATAAGACATTACGTTATATCCGCTGGCGTGTGGTAGGCGTGTCGCCACAGAGTAAGGGCATACTGGTGCTGAAACTGGTATTCTGCGGACGCGGTGGTAATATTGCTGCTCATCAAGATCAGGTGTCCTGTCGCTGCCTGTTTGTAGGTTAGTGACTTCGCTTCAGGTGCTACACGAGAATACAATGGCCAACCAACCCGTATACAAAGTTATTTTTCAGAACGGCAGTCAGGTGTTCGAGGTTTTCGCCCGTCAAATCTACCAGAGCGATATGTGGGGTTTTATCGAAGTTGAGGAGTTTGTTTTTGGCGAGCGCTCCCAGATTCTCGTGGATCCGGGTGAGGAAAAACTCAAAAACGAATTCAATGGCGTCAAGCGCAGCTATATCCCCATGCAGGCTATTATTCGTATTGATGAGGTGAATAAAGAAGGCTGCAGTAAGGTCTCCAGTGTCACACCTGCTGATAGTAATGTAACCAGTTTACCCTTCGCGGGCCTAAACCCCGGCCAGAAAGGCGGCGAAGAGTAGGGCTACCCCGCCACAGTTTAGGGCAAAAACAGGCCTTCGCCTCTAGCGCTTCAGTTGCAGGCAGTGCTCAATTGAGGCAAGTTTCACGCAGATCACAAAAGCATTGATGGCAGCCTTTACGTCCTCAAGGTGCGGAAAAGTCGGTGACAAGCGGATATTGGTGTCTTGTGGGTCATCGCTATAGGGAAACGTAGCGCCTGCCGGTGTGAGTTTTACGCCAATAGATTCAGCCAGCTTTACCACTTTCTTAGCCAGTCCGGGCAATGTATTGAAGGACACGAAATACCCGCCACGGGGTGAAGACCAATCCCCCATCCCGCTGTTCGATAGTTCGTTTTGTAGCGTATTCAACACGCACTCAAAGCGTGGCCTGATGATGGCGGCATGCGCTGTCATATGTTCTGCAAGTGTTTCTGGGTTCGCCAGGAAGCGCACATGACGCAGTTGATTCACCTTGTCCGGCCCAATCGTCTGGAAGGCCAAGTGCTGTTTCAGGGCCGTCAAATTTTCTTCACTGCTGGCCAGAAATGCAACACCGGCGCCGGCAAAAGTGATTTTGGAGGTGGAGCCGAATTGGAACAGGTTGTCCATCGTGCCGTATTTGTAGCACACGTCTCTTATGGGCATCAAAGATGAGGCATCGTCATACAGTGTGTGAACCGCATAAGCGTTGTCCCACATTACGATAAAATGATTCCCTGCAATAAGACCCAGACGAGCTATTCGTTCCACGGTCTCGTCGCTGTAGACGCCGCCGGTGGGATTGGAGAAGCGCGGCACACACCACAGCCCTTTAATTAAAGGGTCCTCTTTCACCAAGCTTTCAATCCGGTCCATATCGGGTCCGGTGCCGAGCATGGGTACGGCAATCATCTCAATGCCGAGGTGTTCGCAAATGGCGAAGTGGCGATCATAGCCGGGAGTGGGGCACAGAAATTTTACCGTATCATTGTTTCCCCAGGCGGAGGGAGGGCCGGAAAGTCCTTCTGTAAGGGCGAACTCAATAGTGTTGTACATCAATGTTAGACTGGAATTCCCTCCGACTAAGGTCTCTTCGGGTGGTGTATTCAGTACCATGGAAAACAGAACTCTCGCCTCAGCGAGTCCCTCCAGACCCCCATAATTACGCACGTCAGTGCCGTTCTCTGCGAGATAATTACCTTGGAGAATTCCGTCCAGAGCATCCGATAAAGCGACCTGCTCGCTGCAGGGTTTGCCCCGGGTGAGATCGAGTGCCAAGTTTAATTCTTTCAGTGCATTGTACTGTTCCAGCACACTGTCCAGTTGTGTCGAAAGTTCAGCGACTGATAGCTGATCAATATGCACGGCTTTCTCCTCGTGTAACATCGTCCATAGGGGATGGCGATTGCCAGGAGCAAGTATAACGATAACTGCAGGGCAGTAAAATGCATTGATGATAGCAAGACTGAAAAGTTCCGATCTCACTAGATCAGTAGCGCCAAGTGTAGAGATGAAGATTGAACAGCCCTCGGTGCTCGAACAGAGTCCTCGGAATGCGGCGTCACGCGCAGCTACCTCAAGTATGCGCGCAGTGTCTAGTGCTGAATTTAATTGGGTATACGAGCTGTCACAATAGCGCGGCGTGGCGCCGGATGCCCCTCAATTGATTTTTTTGAGTCCTCAGGGTCGAGAAAATTCGCCAGTGAATGGAACGTCATCCACTGTGTAGAGCGCTGCTCCTCCGTCGTGGTGTCACCGACGTCCACCAGTTGTGGGTCGACAAATCCGAGCTTATATAACCAGCTTAACAAAGTGTCACAGCTGGGCAGGAACCAGACATTGCCCATGCGAGCGTAGCGACCTTCCGGTAACAGGGTATCTCCCAGCTCACCCTCGATGACCAGCGTTTCCAGCACTAACTGCCCACCTGGGCGTAGGCAATCCTTAAGTTCTTGTAGGTGATCCAGTGGCGAACGTCGGTGATAGAGAACGCCCATGGAAAAGACGGTATCGAAGGCTTGTAGTTTGGCTGGCACTTGTTCAATGCCCATTGGCAGTAACCAGATATTGTCCTGCTGCAGGTATTTTTGTAGCGCCCAGAACTGCACTATAAACAGCGGGGTGGGGTCGATGCCTATGACCTCCTCTGCACCATCGCCCAGCATGCGCCAACAGTGATAGCCGCTGCCGCAGCCGACGTCCAGTACACGCCGTCCTTTCAGGGGGTCGATGTCCTCGCGCAGCCGATCCCATTTCCAATCAGAGCGCCACTCTGTGTCGATGTGTATGTCGAAAAGTTCGAACGGACCCTTGCGCCAGGGGTGCAGTCTCTGCAGCGCGTCACGTAGCCGTGCCGACATGGGTTCGTCGAGAGGGAGGGCAGAGTTTGCACCCACTCGGGATGTGTCTAGGTGAATACTCTCTACCGGCAAGGGCGGCAGGTCCTGCAGCGCCTGCAACCATCGCGGCAGGTCGCCGTGGCGTTCCTGGCTTAGACCATTGTCAATTTGCTGCTCAAGCACTTGTGCCCACCGGTCCAGCTCGCTATCGCGCCAGCGATCTATTAGGGGCTGATAATTTATCATTTAAGTGCGATGAGAGACGCAAAATTGAAGCACTGAAACCAGACGTCGCAGCTGCTGAAGCCGGCAGCGTTAATGCGTTGTTTGTGCAGATTAAGCGTCTCTGGTAGCAGCACAGTCTCCAGCGCATTGCGCTTGCCTGCAACTTCCAGATCACTGTAGCCGTTGGCGCGTTTGAACTGATGATGTAGTTCGATATTGAGCTCATTCAGGTACGGATCTTCGAAGGTGACTTTCTCTGATAGCACCATGATCCCTCCGGGCTGTAACCCTTGGTATATGCCTTTGATTACCTGGTCGCGCAATACTCTGGGGATAAATTGCAGGGTGAAGTTGAGCACTACCACCGAGGCATTCTGGATGACTACATCCTGTAAATCTGCGCAGGTCAACTCAACGGGGGTGTCATGGGTGTCGGTATCGATGATGCTTTTGCAGCGATCCAGCATGGCGTTGGAGTTGTCCACGCTAATGATTTTACAGTTCGGCTGCAGGATATTTTGACGCATCGCCAAGGTCGACGCGCCCAGAGAGCAGCCTAGATCATACAGTGAGCTTTCGGCAGTGGCGTACTTTCCCGCGAGTAGCCCTGTCATAGCCACAATGGTGGAGTAGCCGGGTACGGAGCGTTTGATCATGTCCGGGAATACGCGAGCGACGCTCTCATCGAACGCAAATAGGCCGTGTTCGGACAGCGGGTCGGCATAGAGTGAATCATGGTCTTCAGTCACAAATAGTTTTAGCGCCGAAAATAGGTAAAATTTATACACGATGAATCTAAGTTATAATTCTAGCATGAATTAAAAGCCGGGGTGACTTCTGTAAGTCATGTCGACGTGGCAAGTGTTGGGCTATAATATTCTGGTCGTTTAGCCGGTCCTGAGACCGCGGTCGAAACACATGTAAATCACTAGGGAATCCTCATGCTGCAACACCTCCAACCACTGCCCGTCGATCCAATTCTTGGTCTGGCCGCCGCTTGCGCAGCAGACTCTAATCCTAATAAGGTTGATCTGACCGTTGGCATTTATATGGACGACCAGGGTGTATGTCCGGTGTTCGAAGCTGTGAAGCAGGCTCAGCGCAGCCTTGAGGCAGAGGAGGTCACCAAAGCATATCTGCCTCCTGCTGGTGATGAAAATTTCAATCTTGGCATACAGCGCCTGACGCTGGGCGAGGCTAGTGCGGCGCTTGCCGAAAATCGCGTCAGCAGCATACAGACTCCCGGTGGGTGTGGCGCCTTGCGCATAGGTGCTGAGATTGTCCATGCGGCGGCACCCGGCGCACGAGTATGGCTGTCTGATCCCACTTGGCCGGTACATATACCGCTGCTGGGAAGTGTCGGCCTCGAGTTTCAGACCTATCGATACTATGATCCTGAGACACACGGCGTCAACTTTGACAGCATGGTGCAGGACCTAAAAGAAGCTGTGGTAGGAGATGTAGTGCTGCTGCAAGGGTGTTGCCACAATCCTTGTGGCGCTGATCTGTCTTTGTCTCAATGGGCCGTCATTGCTGATATGGCCGAGCAACAGGGTTTTACCCCGTTTGTCGATTTCGCTTATCAGGGGTTCGGGGATGGTCTGGAACAGGATGCTGCGGGTTTACGCTTGCTGGTAGCACGCCTGCCAGAGGTGATTATCGCTACGTCCTGCTCCAAGAATCTGGGGCTTTACCGTGAGCGCACTGGCGCGACTATTTTTGTTTGTCGCGACCCCGCCAACGCCCGCGCAGTCATGAGCCAGGCTCAGGCGGCGGCGCGACGGATCTATTCCATGCCGCCGGCACACGGCGCCCTATTGGCAGGCCGCATTTTGACGAATGATCATCTGGGTGGTATCTGGCGTGCGGAGTTGGAGGTTATGTGCCAGCGTATCAATAGCCTGCGCAGTATCTTGCGGGAGGCGTTGGAAGTACGCTGCGGTGGAGATTATCGTTTTATTGAGAGGGAAAAAGGTATGTTCTCTTTTCTCGGTCTGAGTGCCGGGCAGGCGCAGCGCCTGCGGCAGGATTACGGAGTGTATATGCTCGATTCCTCGCGTATCAATGTGGCGGGCGTGAATACTCGGAACATCGATTATCTTGCAGAGTCGGTGTCGAAAGTACTCTAGCCCGCGGCAAACACTTCTTCGAGATAATAATCGGTCAGCGCCTGCGGGTAGCCAATAATATCGACTAGTCGACGACGACATTCGGCAAGGTTTGCGCCCCGGCTTTTCCACATAGGTACGCGCTTCACCATGGTCTCAACGTATTCCCGCGGGGTGATGATCCAGGTGTCTTGTTGTAGTTCACCAAAAAAAAAGTCTACCGGACAGGCACTCATTGCCATGGGTTTCATATAGAGCGCGAGAGTCAATATTTTTTTCGCCCCCTTCTCTGCCAGATACTGGATGAGGAATTCCATGGTGCCGCCGCGATCGCCTAAGTCATCAATGATGAGCACAGTTTCGTCGAGAATCGGTATTGAAATGTCCTGCTGCACCTGCGGATTTTCGTGGCGCTCATTGGGGCCTTTATAAAGCGATATGCCAATGGTGCCAAACTCTATCGATGGTGTTCCCTGAGATCGGCCCTTGCCTAAGTGATCGTGGAGGAGTATGCCCGGTAGCATGCCGCCCATGGTGGCCATCAGTGCGCGTGTTATAGGTGCTCCGTCCGGCGATTGTTCCTGCTGATACTGATGCACTTGTTGTGACAATGCGAACACGGCCATGGCCTCAACGGCATCCGGGATAAGCAAAAAGGAGAGTTCATCATCGGGTATGGCGATACCCTCCGGTGCTTTCCAGAAATCGATATCGATTTCACTGGCCGAGCAGTGAACCTGTTGCTGGTAAGTGCTCATGACTTCTCCGCTTACAGTGCGCGCGCTATTGTAACGATAATCTCCCACCACCGCATGGCCTTTAAAACTAAACTGATCAACCTTCCAGCTCTTCCCAGCGCGCAAAGGTCATTTCCATTTCGGACTCTAGCGTCGCTAATTCGCCTAGTACCTTCTGGATCTGATCCTGATCGCCCTGGTAAAAACCAGACTGGGAAACAGTGTCCTCAAGGGCCTGTTGACGTTGCTCCAGACTTTCTATGACGCCGGGCAGGCTGTCCCGCTCCCGTTGATCCTTGTAGGAGAGTTTGGGTTTTTTTGTGGCACTCGTGGATAAACCTTTACTTGCTTTCGTCGTAGCTGATTCGGGTGTCGACTTTTCCGTACGGTCTTGAAGTTTCCCTCCCCGAGCGTCCCAATCGCTGTAGCCACCTGCATGCTCGCTAACGACACCATCGCCTTCGAGCACGAGTAGACTGGTGACCACGTTGTCCATGAAATCTCGGTCGTGGCTGACCAGCAGCACGGTTCCATCGAAGGTGAGTAGTATCTCTTCCAAAAGCTCCAGTGTTTCGATGTCTAGGTCGTTAGTGGGTTCATCGAGTACTAGTAGATTGGCGGGTTTGCTAAATAGTTTGGCTAAGATGGCCCGATTCTGCTCCCCTCCAGAAAGGGCCTTCACCGGAGTACGCACACGCTCGGGGCTAAAGAGAAAATCGCCCAGGTAGGAAATCGCATGGCGTCGCTTACCATTGATTTCGATAAAATCCTGGCCACCGCAGACGTTATCGATCAGATTTTTCTGTGGATCCAGTTGGCCTCTGAGTTGATCGGAGTACGCGACTTCCAGCTTGCTGCCGAAATGAATTTTTCCAGCGTCTGGTTGCAGTTGCCCCAGCAGGATCTTCACCAGGGTGGACTTACCGGCACCGTTGGGTCCGACGATTCCTACACGGTCTCCCCTCTGGATAATGGTGGAGACATCCTTCAGCACGCACAGGTCGCCGAAGTGCTTGTCCACGTGCTTTAGTTCCGCCACAATCTTTCCGGATTTGCTTGATCCTTCTACAGCAAAAGTAGCGCTGCCTGTGCGCTCGCGCCGACTCTGACGCTCATTACGCATGTCTTTGAGGGCGCGAACACGACCCTCGTTGCGGGTGCGCCGTGCTTTGATACCTTGGCGAATCCACACCTCTTCCTGTGCCAACTTCTTATCAAACAAGTCGTTGGCTCGCTCCTCGGCCTGCAATTGGTGTTCCCTATGGCGCAGGAAGCCCTGATAGTCTCCGCGCCACTGAGTGAGATGTCCTCGGTCGAGCTCAGCGATACTGTTGGCTACGTTTTGCAGGAATCGTCGATCGTGGGTAATGAGGATGATGGCACCCTGGAAATTCGCCAGTTGTTCCTCTAACCAGCGTATAGCAGGAATGTCCAGGTGATTCGTCGGTTCATCCAACAGTAATATATCTGGTTGGCTTACCAGTGCCTGCGCTAGGGCGACCCGCCGGCGCCAACCGCCAGAGAGTTCGCTCATGGTTGCCTCTGCGGGCAGTTGTAACTGACTAATGGTGGTCTCAACACGTTGTTGCAATGTCCAGCCATCGGCCGCTTCCAGCTGCTGCTGAACGCGTGCGAGGACATCCATATCTGCTGGAGGGTCAGCTTGTATCAGATGGTGATATTCGCTTAAAAGGCGGCCGGCTTCGGCAATTCCGGAGGCAACAGCATCATAAACCGAGAGCTGGTCTGCTTCGGGCAGGGTTTGCTGCAGGCGAGCAATACGTACTCCAGGTCGCACCCAGCACTCGCCGGAGTCCGATGTCAACTCTCCTGACAGTACTTTGAGCAAAGTGGTCTTGCCAGCACCATTACGGCCTAGCAGGCCCAGTTTTTCTCCCCGGTCGATAGTTAGGTTTATGTCATCCAATAGCACCTGCGTGCCGTATTGAAGGTGAACTGAGTCTAAGCTTAGAAGTGACATGGGTAACCGAAGTGAGTGTATGGGTGCGCATTCTACGACAGCAATGCACACGCTGGCCACATTCGGGTAACGGGTATAAAATGCCTTGGCGGTTTACAGCATAGAAAAATGGCTCCTGATGGCCTAAATTCATTGTTTAGACAATATATATTGAGATTATTCACATTGGCACAGAGTCTCACTTTCACTAGCGAAAACCTGTTGGTCCCTAAAAAGGGATTGATGGCCCCGTGAAGGATGACCGAGGGAGCTTCCAGTAAAAACCATGAGTAACATTGACCAAATACGTTATGACCGACAGGTAGCACAGTGGCTGGCTTTGTGTGCCCTAGTGATATTCGGCATGATTATGCTGGGTGGAATTACCAGGCTCACACATTCGGGGCTGTCGATGGTTGAGTGGAAGCCTCTGGTCGGCGCTATTCCCCCGTTGACGGAGCAGGACTGGCTGCAGGAATTTGATAAGTACAAGCAGTTCCCTGAATATCAAAAAATCAACACTGGCATGAGTCTTGACGGATTCAAATCCATTTTTATGTATGAGTATCTGCATCGTCTGTTGGGACGTGTGATTGGTATCTTATTTGCATTGCCGATGCTCTATTTTTTCTTGCGCGGGCGCGTGAGGCCGGGACTTGCGCCAAGCTTGGTGGCCTTGCTCTTTATGGGAGGACTACAGGGGTTTTTGGGTTGGTACATGGTGAAGAGCGGCCTGGTCGATAACCCACGCGTCAGCCAATACCGTCTCACCGCCCATCTGGGCGTTGCCGTAGCTATTTATGCTTATATGTTGTGGCTCGTGTTTAGCTTGTTGTTTACAAAGGGAGCTACTCGAGAGAAAAGACACAACAACAATGCGCGATGGACCCTAGTGCTGGTGGCTCTGGTCTATCTGATGATTTTATCGGGGGGTCTGGTGGCCGGCACTCGCGCTGGTCTGGCTTACTCTACTTGGCCATTAATGGGCACTTCTTTTATCCCACCTGGACTGTATGCGTCTGTACCACCATGGCTTGCGATGTTTGAGGACATTACTACCATACAATTTAATCACCGCATGCTTGCTTATGTGCTGTTCGTTTTGCTGAATGCGTTTGCCCTGATAGTTTATCGAAGCTCGCCAAAGGGCTATGGAAAACTTGGTGCAGTCTTATTGATGGCGGCGTTGTGGATGCAGATGAGTCTGGGTATTAGTACATTGTTACTGCATGTGCCGGTTTCTCTCGCGACTGCGCACCAGGGTGGTGCGGTATTGCTGCTGACGGCTACGCTGTTCCTTAGTCACGTGCAGCTGCGTCAATAACAGTCTGTAAAGTGCTCTTGTTGGTCGTTTTTCTGGACACACGCTGTAGTTGCTACAAAGAGAGTGCACAGATTCGGCTGATATGGCTGTAAGGAAGTCCTGATTCTTCATGCCATACGTTGAAGATGTTCTGTATAAGCCCCAGCTCGCGCTTGCTGCTGGGATTGTTGCCAATATCGAGACCACTGCGTTGCAGGCAGCGAACGACATCACCGGTGATGATAAAGGTGTCTTTTCCCATATTGCGCAAGACGCGCTGCCCGGTCATGCCACCTAGTCGACTGCCACGCTTTTTCATCGTGGCGAACAGCCCAATCAAATCGTGTGCGGGCCACCTGCTGATGAATTTTCCAAAGCTACCGTGCTCTTGAGTGATATCCAATATGAACTGAGCGTTGGCCTGGACTCCCAGCACTTTCTGGCGGTTGCGAATGATGCGCGGGTTCTGCGCGAAGCGGTCGATCTGGTCCGGGCTGAGCATAACAATTTTATCTGGCGGGAAACCAAAGAATACGTCCTCAAAACCATCCCATTTGTGATCAACGACGCGCCATACAAAGCCCGCCTGAAAGACGCAGCGAGTCATCTGCGCCAGCCAGCGGTTATCTTTCGTTTGAACCAGTGCACGAGGGCTGCGCACCGTGGGCATCATCTCTTCCAGATAGGAGTGCCCCCCCTGATGCTCACAAGCGCGTTCACTAATGTGTTCGAAGCGTTTCAACTACGTATTGCCCTAGCTGTTATTATAAAATGATTGGTTGGCGTTTAATCCGCAGTTGGTTTTTAACAGCAGTTGCTTAAATACGACCGCGTTGTGATCACTGGCATCACGTTCTGGCTCTTTCATTAGTTCCACATCAGGAAAGCGCTTGAACAGTTCCGAAATTGTTAGGTAGAGCTGACGCTTGGCCAGGGCCGCACCGATACAGAAGCGGGGCCCGTAGCCGAATAGCACATCCGGATCGAACACCCGCTCCACATCAAATTTTTCAGGATTTTCGTAGTAGTCTGGATTGTAATCCTTCAGGTGCGGCATCATCAGTACCATCACCCCTTTGCGCAACTGCTGGCCCATAAACTCCATGTCTTGCGGTGCATAACGTGCGAAACCCATTTTGGAGGACAGCCCCCAGCGATTGACCTCGCAGAACGCGTTAGCGAAACTGTCCGGCGTTGCAAGCGCTTTTGCAATCTGGTCTCGATCGTTTTTAAGTAGGGCATAAACCGTCCACTGCTGGGCTACCAGAGTAGTATCGGCACCCGCGCCGATTAGAGCGAGAACAAGTGTGATGATGTCACCTTCCTCAAAACCTTCGTTCTCCGCTTCGATACGCAGCAGCGTACTGAGAAAATCATCCTGTACTGGCGCAGAGCGTCGCTCGTCGATAATTTTCTTGATAATATCGATAGCTCGGTTGCTGTCCTGACGGGCACTTTCGCGTTGCTCATCGGAGATGGTGGGGTTCCACGTCTCGGTGAAGGTGACGATCACTTGCTTGATTTCCGGCCAGTATTTTTCAGGTATTCCCACCATGCGCGTGATGGATATAAAAGGTATGTGGAAGGCGATTTTTTCGTTATAGTCAAAAACATCGGGCTCACCCAGTTCATCGAAAAGTTTTTTGATCTCGGGTTCAATTTTAGCTTGGATTTTGTCTACAACATTGCGAGAGAAAGCTGGAGCGGTGACGCGTCGTACTAGGCGATGATGGTCGGGGTCCGCAAGCAGGCTGTGTCCGATCAGGGCGCGCTCGAAGTTACTCCATTCGTCTTCAGGCGGCCTGCTTGGGGCGAACTCCCAATCATAAAAGTCAGAGGATAAAGGCTCTGTCTTCCAGCATGCCATGATGTCGTCTAGGCGGGTAATGATCCAGGCCTGCCAGGGCTCATACCAAACAAGTCGTCCGCGCTTCGCCAATTCTAGGCACTGCGTAATCGGATTTTTCATGTATTCTTGCGAATTAGGATTAAAAACATCTTCGATGGGCGGCAGGTTCTCGGCAGATGCGACCATGCTTGTCTCCTCATTGCAGGTGCGAGACTTCACTATCCTGCGTGGCTAATGTATTGCTTGAGTGAATATTATCAAGTTGTTTAAAAGTATACATCTGTATACCTTTCGGTTGTACTATTACTCGCGTTTGTTTGAATTTGAATTCAGATGAGAAAAAGGGGGCCAAACTGAGGTCCGAGAATGTATTTCAAGAAAATGGATATCGACGTCGATGGACCTCATCGTTTTTGATCTGGATGGCACCTTGTTAAATAAGAAATCGCAGGTGTCCGAGCATACAAGCGATACGCTGCGGCAGCTACGCGAGCGCGATATTGCTTATACGGTTGCCACCGGGCGCACATTACAGTCTGCGCGGAATTTGTTGGATGGCCAGGGCTTTACACTGCCGCATATTTATAAAAACGGGGTGCTTATCTGGCGCCCCGAAAGTGATCTTTACAGTCACAGTAATTTGTTAACGCGTTCCGAAATTGGAACTGTTTTAGAGGCCTTTCTAGCCGTCGCGGTAACGCCGTTTATTTTTACAGTAGAGCCGAGTAATCGCCACGTCGTCTATCATCTGCCAATGCAGAACGATACAGAGCGGCGGCTCGCCAAGATCTTCAGTCAAGACCGGGGTATAGAAATCCTTCCTGTCACCGAAATGCCCTCTGGCGCCGAAATAACCAATATCAGCGCATTGGGCGTGCGCGAGGCGATTGAGTCTGTCGCTGATCTAGTCCAAACTCAAGAACACTTGATGGCCTATGCCGGCACTGCAATTGAAGGCGAAAGCCTTCACTGGATAGATATTCATCACAGTGCTGCCAGTAAGGGCGAGGCGGTTTCTAAGCTGAAGCAGGATCTTGGTGTTAGTCAGGTAATTTGTTTCGGCGATAGCGACAATGATCTCAGTATGTTCGCGATGGCAGATGAGAGTTATGCGCCGAGTAATGCAAAAGATGAGGTCCGGGCCGTCGCCACGGCGGTTATCGGGCACCACAATGAAGATGGCATCTCACGGTTTTTACGCGAGCGTTTTGATTTGGTAATGCATTAATGGCACTGAATAATGCCATGGCATAGAGTTGATGCTTGTTGCGACTCAGGATAACATTCATTAATGCGATTGCTGCTCATAGCGCTTGTCCCGTTGTTTCTCTGTGCCTGTGCCGGTTATGAGTTAAAAAATCTAGTTAAGTCGGATATCGACCTCGTCACTGACCAATTCATCACTAAAACACGAGAAGACGTCAGTGAATTGGCGGTTATGTTGTACAAGCGCAACCCTGAACAGTTAGCTAAAAATCCTGGCATGACCATTGAAGGTCGTCTCGCCCAGCTCAAAGTCCATCGATACAGGTTGCAGTTCCTGGAACTTGAATATAATCAGGGGACCGATGCCATGAACCTGGCCTTCAGTCCCTCTTTTACCGGCGACCGCGTCTTTGCCCTGGTCGTCGGCTTGGGAAGTATGTTGCGGCAGGCTTATGCCTACCAGCCTGAGATGTTTTTGCCTGATCAACTTGAGGCAGAGGTATTGTTAACCAGTGCCCAGAACGTAGAGATGTTAGTGTGGAAACTAAAAAACACTCGCAAGCCTAATGGCGAACACTACATAACTACCTATGAAAAATGGGGCGTGGTAGACAACCTAACCTTTGAGCGTCTGTTCGGTGAGATCATTGTGCTGCAGGAGATGATGGCAGGTATCGTCAGTGATTCAGATAACCGCACGGTGACAGGTGCGGTATACACCGTGTCGAAGGTTTTTATCCCGCTCCCAATCTAGATGTTTATTTTGATGGTAGTGGGACTAGTGACGCAGCTATCTTCTTTGCCAGTTCTTCTAGCAGTGCCGTCTCGGCGTCGACCATGGCGCTGTACCCGTCTGCCCTCAGAGCGCGTGATGTCGAGAAGCGATTGAGATCGATCACCTCGTCGTTACGAACCAGCCACCAGTAGGCCACAATTTGCGCCCTACCATCGAGCGTTCCGTCGAGCTTATCGATACGGATGTTAACCACGGTAGCATCTTTACTGAGTTTTGCGGGCATCAGCTCCTGCCCATTGGCTTTTGCAATGTCTGCGGTCAGGAGAGTGCGCACGCCATCATAGATGGGCTCAGCCCAGAGATGGTTGACTGCTGGACGAATTTGGCTGTCAGCCATGTCTATCACTAGTCCGAGCTGGTTTAGGTAGGGCGCAATTTCTATTGTGCCCAGGGCAAAGTCTAAGGATGGGCTGAGCTTGCTAGACGGTAAATCCTGATTTGACCGCAACAGATAATAGCTAGGCTCAACTGCCTGGCTTGCACAGCCGGACAGTAGCACTACTAATAATAGACACGCGACTTTCATTGTTCGCTCACCTCCGGAATAGGGTCGACCTCTGGGCTGGAAGGAAATATCACAGCACTAGGCTGTCTGGATAATGTACCTGTGAGGGATTCCAAGTTGGCCAAAGTGCGGTTCAGGGACAGCAGGCTCGAATTGAGAGTTTGAGAGGCGTCCGAATTAGGAGCCAGACTGCTTATTGCGTCTCTGAGTTCCTGTACCGTTTGGTCTAGATGCGTCGGCAGTTGCTGCGTGCTCTGATTATCCAAAATGGACTCCAGGCTTTCTAGATTCTGGTTGAGGCTCGCTACAGTGTCTGCTAATGGAAGCGCATCGATGGTGTTCAGGATGGACGTCACTTTTTCCTCCAATTGCGCCAGTCCGGTCTCAATAGTTGGAATGGTGGTGTATTGCATGAAGGTTCCGAGCGTGGCTTTTTCAGCAGCAGGGTAGTAATCAAGATTAATATATTGTGCTCCTGTGAGTAGGTTACCCCTTTCCATGGACCCCCGGAGCCCATTTCCCACCCCTAATCTGATGGTTTCCTCGACGACTACGAGCGAAGCCTCGGTATCAGGTAGTTCCATACGGCCGGGCTCGACATACACTAAAACGGGTATAGGAGCACCTTCGCCTTCCTGCCCCGCTTCAATTTGCTCCAACTGGCCTTCTTTAACTAGCACCCGTACGACATTGCCTACCCTAATGCCACGGTATTCAACCGGCGCTCCGGGGCTTAGCCCTTTGACAGAGTGGTTAAAAGAAACTACGTAGTAGGCTCCATAACTGAAAGGGTTTTCCAGCATGTCCTTGTAAGACTTGTATAACTCGAATGTAGAATTTTTCGTTACTTTACCGCCATCTTTGATGCCCGTTGGCACACCGAAGGTCACGCCGCCGAACAATATGGTGTCTATCGAACCGGTTTGAACCTCGAAGCCAGTTGCGCCTGTGCTGACGGATATGCCACTAACATCCCAGAAGCGCACACTGCTATTCACCAGTTCATGGTAGGGGGCATCGATGAATATCTGATAGTGTACGAGCTTATCGTCGGGATTGAAGGTCATGGTTTCAACCCGTCCAACCTTATAACCTTTGTAGAGTACTGTATCGCCAGCGGTAACAGAGGATGCGTGATTGCTGGTCAGTTTCAGCCGCAGTCCGGGTGCATCTGCAGGGGTTAGCGGAGGCTGGTCCAACCCCACAAATTTTCTTTCTTCCGTTTTGCTCGAGCCAGGCGCCAGCTCGATATAGGCGCCAGACAAAAGCGTATTTAGGCCGGTGATGTTACCCAGCCCTACCCGGGCAGTGACAACCCAAAATCCAGTGTCTTTGATGAGTAGCGGCACTGCTTGGCGATTCATTTTAACTTTAGCGATAACGCCATCGAGATGGTCGTTCAGGCGCACCTCATTGACCACACCCATATCGACACTGCGATATTTTACCTGGGTTTTTCCTTCTTCCAAACCGTCGGCCGTTTTGAAGGCAATCTCGATGTTCGGGCCTTGGGTCATCCAGTTGTGTAAAACCATATAGGCGCCCAGTACAAGCGCGAGCAAAGGGATGAACCAGATGCCGGAAATTTTGCGACTCTTGCTGACTTTAGCGTGTTCAGTTGGCACTACTTTTTTCTTCCATATTGTCCCAAATGAGACGGGAATCGAAGTTTTCGGCCGCGATCATAGTGATGATAACGACGCCGGCGAATAACAGGGCTGCGATACCGGGCTTAATCGTCAGTATTCCACCAAGCTGCACGAGCGCAACCAGTATGGTCACCACGAAGATATCCACCATGGACCACTTCCCCACAAACTCTGTTATACGGTAGAGGGTTGAGCGCTTTCGCAGGTCTAGGGACGACTGCTGTTGCACAGACCAGACAAGGTAAAACATGGCCATTAATTTCGCCGACGGAACCATCACGCTGAAGATGAAAATGACCAGCGCGACCGGCGCCGAACCCAAGTTAATCAGTAGCACTACGCCCCCCATTATTGTGGTGCCTTCGGCAGAGCCGAGGGAATCAGTGTACATAACGGGGTAGAGATTGGCTGGGATATAAAGCAGGCAGGCAGTGATGAGCAGTGCCAGAGTGCGCTGGATACTGTCGCTCTTCCGCACATGCATTGCGGAACCGCAGCGAGGGCACAGATGCACGTCGGCAGGGGCCAGTTTTAGGCACATATGACACGCTGCGAGGTTGCTTTGTGCTGCTGTTGCAGGCACAGCACTCACTGCGCTTTCAGCGCTTCAATGCGCTCCCAGCACTGGTAACGGTCAAGGCTGGACACTGCTAGAGTGAAGCAGACCGTAAATGCGGCATAAGCCCAGAAGGAAATACCGATCACTACGGTCGCCATCGCGGCAATTTTCACCAGGGCGACAATGACGGCAATAATAAACACTTCTACCATGGACCAGTGCTGGCCTAAAAAAATGCCTTTCGCTAGCGGCACCAACCACGAATGATAACGGCCTTGGTTGATGAGAATGCACAGCGCTGCCATCATCGCCAGCACTGTCGCTGGGATAACGATAATGAATGCGGCGACGAGTGCGCCAACTTCTGGCATACCGTAAGACCATAGCGCGGCGGGAGTCTGCAACAGCGTGATGTTACTTTCTACGCCACTTCTGGACAGAGAAAGAAAGGAGTAGCTGCTGGCGAAAAGGAGAAACATCAGGCCGGCGCTAGAGTAGGCAAGTACACGGTGGTTGGCGTCATCGTAGCATCGGGTCAAAAAACATCCACAGCGCGGGCAGGATGCGCTTTCGCCGTGTTTCGTAGCCGCTACGCTCACCAGCAGGTCACAGCTTTGGCAGGCAGTGTCGCTCCCCATGATTAGTGAGGGAGCCCTTCTGTAGCGTGGACATCAGGGTTGTAGCCTTTTTCCATCTCGCCAATGGTCTGCTGTAACTGCTCAGGGGACTCTGCTCTGATGCGCGCCGCCTCGGCCATGAGCTGGTCTTCGGATTCACTGTCTATACTAGGTCCTCTCACCTCTTCGGCATAGGTTTGCCCATTGGCATCGAGGCAGGGGTCAAGCCCACCACCCTCTCCGCAGACACGGACCACACCGCCGTCATAAGTCACTCGCTCTCCTACTACGTTGCCCACAGATTGTGCCAGGGCACCTGCCATGGGCAGGCAAAGTAACAGCGTCAGAGCGGCGCTAAATCGAGGTAGTGATGTCATAGTTGGCTTCCTGGGCTTTTAACCGTTTTCTTTCGCTTCCGGGGAATAATGGCAATACGGATATGATATTACTCGGTCTGCAGAAACATTCAAGCCCGAGCGCTTGGCCGAAAGCGTCAGGGTAGACTAATAATGTGTTTTTCAGGGCGATTAGACTGGCGGCGTGTACCAGATGGGTGAGCTCCATGCGCGCTCCTGAATAACTTTCTGGTGTTCTGGCGCACAGCAGTTTTCCATACCTTGAGGAATGCTCCCTGGATCGTCGCAGCGCACGCCGGCATTGGCACAGATGCGCTGACTCCAGCGACAGCTGGGATTTTCCAACACGCGGGTATAATAAAAAGCCTGTGCAGAGGGATTAAAGTCGTTATCCTGCCACACGCTGCAAAGTTGACTATGACCGCTGCCGGTGGGCTCGCAAGTATTGATATCTACGCTAGCATCGTTGTCGCCGCCGGCGATGCCGAGTACTTTCTCCTGCAGTTCGCCATTCTCATGCCAGCCTTTAACCAGCTGGATGCGCTGTAGGGGACTGCCCGGGTATTCAGGGGTGCCAGTGTCCATGCTGGCAGAGACGAGAAAGCGAGGAGACGCGTTGGCGACGGCAGCAGCGGGCAGATCTCCACCCATGGGCACCCCCCCTGCATAACCTTGAGCAACCATATCATCCATTTCACAGAGATTTTCTGGGTAATTCCAGCCTCCAAAGAAGCGCAGTACGGGGCGGGTCCCGCTAGTTGCATAGGCCTCCCGCCGTTGCATGGCGGCGAACAAAGCATCGCGGCTGTTTTCCTCGGCATACAGCACCGCCAGACCGCCAGGACCATACTCCAGCTCATCGGGCAGACCTGCGGGCATACCATCACGAGCACCCATTCCTGCGCCCCCGTGCCCCGGATGATTTTTCTCCATGGTCAGTCCTGGCGCCGCGATATGGGTGTCGGTACTAGAAATCATACCAAATTTGAAGCTGTTGACACCCAGTTCAGCCTGCTGCTGCAGTCCTTTCTTGAGAGCATAGCGCAGAAAATTAGTCTCAGACGGTGGCGTTGTAACCGGGATTATGTCTTCACCGAGGACGGGACTCAGAAATTCTAGGACGGCGAACTGAGTGTGCCCAGTATTTTTCCCCCCAAAGCTATCATAGCCCAACTTCTCGAAGTTGCAGTACTCGTCTTCCGACCAAACTGGCAGGCGACTGTCACACTCTGAAGATCCTTTGTGTTGCATTACCTCGAATAAGGTATTCCAGCGTGCCCTGCGTGCCGCCTCATCTGCTGTGACCGGATCCGTCGGGATATCCCCATTGCGAACGCGAGCGGTTTCAAACATCAGTCCGCCAGATATATTTGCGTTGTGTGGAATTACCACAGCATCGCAGCCGGGTTTTCCTAAGACACACTCCTCGTCCAGATAGTCCCACAGCTGCACCTGAGAGGCAGTTTCTATCCAGCTGATGGCGCGGTTAGGTACGTGTTCGTTGCGGAAGATCACGTTGTGATGCAGATTCTGGCCGGTCTCGCCACTAGCGGTCCATTCATAACCGACGAAGCTGGTAAAGCTGCAATCGCTGCTTCGGTCATAGGCGTCCTCGGTATCCCTTTGAATGTCCTTCCAGGTGTCGGTGGCCTGAGCAAAACAAATGTCATTATTGTCCCCGCACAGTCCCCAGCGTGTTTTATATGCCATGCCCAAGCCAGCAAAGGTGAGGAAGGAGAGCCTTGGTATGTTTCGGTGTGCGATGCACACGGGGTGCCAGTAACCCGGTAGACCCTCGGTCGTGCACATGCGCATCTCACCCATGAACTCGGAGTGGTCTGTGACGGCAGTGAAATCTAGCGGACGATCGAGCTGTATGGTACGTGTCGGTTCATCGTTCTCGTCATAGGGCTGGATGCCCATTGGATGACCTTGCGCAAAACGGTAAGCATCAGCCGGTGTGTTGCGTGTGTCCTGGCTGCTGGCATCAAAAGACCAGGAGGTGTGCACGTGCATATCGCCAAAATGTGGTCGACGCTCAGCAGTGTAACTGGCGCACGGTTCGCGCTCTTCTGTTCGTGAGAAAGGAGTGGGTGATGTGCTAATTTCTGCGGCCACAATAGGGTACGATGTTTCAGCTAACGTCGATGTCGAAAGGCTCAGGATTACTGTGAGCTGCAGAGTTTTACGCAGGGGCATTTATTGATTCCTAAGGTAGTTTTGGTGAAAATAGCGCTCGTGCTGGATTCGCGGACATAATCATACGTCGGTCAAGCCCTGCTTGCGCAACCATAGCGTGCAGGCTTGTTCTGCTTGTCGCAGCTGTTCATGTTGACCGAGGTAGTAATGAGTAGCGCCAATAATCTCAACAAATTCCTTGTTGTCGTTAGCAACTGCATCAAACAGCCTTTTTGCGTGACTTGGTGTGCAGGCGTCATCGGCGGCGTTGTTAATGACCAGTGTCGGCAGGCTCATGCTAGCAGCATCATCAACGCCATTGGCATTGGACTCATCATAACTCCATTGTGACAACCAGCTGCGTAATGTGGTGAAACGGGCGAGTCCGATGGGACTGTTGTTCACGACTTTTGGATCACCGAGAAAGCAGGTGTTAGGCCTCCGCTCGTTAGGGTCGATAGTGTTGTCTAGCCATACGGGTGCTGCCATTGTGCCGTGAACGGTAAACGCAAATTCTTCATTGGATTTACCCTGTGCCCGCAATGCTTCCAGCTTCGCCTTAACCCAGGCTGTAATACGTCGATTTCGTGCGATTTGGGCGGCCTGATAACGCTTTTGAAATTCGACACTATAGGGTGGCTGATTGGGGTTGTCCGGATTGTATAGGTCGAGCTCAGGGTCACGGATATCGGGGTTGGTCTCATCCAGAATGGAGGCGTCCATCCATTCGGTCAATGTCAGCGCACGGCTGACATGTGCGGCCAGTAGCATCATGCCGTCCGCAGGAATTAGATTTTCCTCCTGTAAATTCGGCGGATCACCCGCTGGCGTAGAGATCACGGTGGCGTGCTCGGCCTGGCGCTGATAAAACAAGGCAAGCGAGCCGCCTCCACTCCATCCACCAAGAATGACTTTTTCGTAGCCCAGTCGCTCCTTTGCATCCCTGATGCACTCGCCCATATCCAACGCCACTTTCTCCATGATGAGTGCGGTGTCGT